>Ga0209953_1000061_pt1 | contig 42331 bp, 47 predicted proteins | sample SalPonred_H2O_MG_FD_185713 | JGI IMG/M metagenome (GOLD analysis project Ga0209953, IMG submission 185713) | Salt pond water microbial communities from South San Francisco under conditions of wetland restoration - Salt Pond MetaG... | ecosystem: Environmental > Aquatic > Non-marine Saline and...
ACTAGTTTTGCAATCTCCTGAAGTGCCTTGCGAGCACGAGTACCGGCAGCAGCATTTCCGCCTTCGAACTTTTCGTTTTCTGCTAGGTATTCACCCATAAACTGCTGAAGTTGTTCTGTAGTATTTGACATTTCATTTTTCCTCTTTTAAATGTGCTTTTTACTTATCGTTAACAATGGTGTGGTCGGTAGGATTCGAACCTACAAGCATCTGCGACTACGTCTGTGATGCCTTCCCCTTGTAGGGAGCTTTGCCGAAGTTTTGCTCACGACCACTTGTTAAGTATATATTCTTGCATTTTTATTGTCAAGAGTTTATACTGTGTTAAATAAAAATCTTAAAAGGATAAAGGATGACAACTGTCAGTGTTTTAGATTTTGATGTAGTATATTTGAGCTATGATGAGCCAAATGCTGAAGAAAACTATGAAGATTTATTGACTAAAATTCCATGGGCAAAACATATTCACGGTGTAAAAGGCAGTGATTCTGCCCATAAAGCATGTGCCAGTATAGCCGAAACAGAAAGATTTATTACTGTAGACGGCGATAATGTTGTCAATGAAGAATTTTTACATCAAACCATAGAATACGACGAAAACGCTGATTTATCAAATACTGTGTTTTCATGGTCTGCTCGTAATACTATAAACGGATTAATATACGGCAACGGCGGGGTAAAATGCTGGCCTCGCGATCTTGTATTAAACATGCAAACACATGAAAATGCAGATCCTAGCGATACTCAAAGTCAAGTTGACTTTTGTTGGAAACTGGATTATCAACAACAGAACACTGTAATGAGCACGGTTTATAACAATGCTAGTCCATATCAAGCATGGAGAGCAGGGTTTCGTGAAGGTGTAAAAATGTCATTAGACAGCGGCGTGAAGCAACCCAAAGAAGAACTACTAAAAAGTCATTGGAAAAACCTTCATCGCTTGTATATTTGGACCATGGTAGGTGCTGACGCAGAAAGAGGCGACTGGGCAATCTTAGGTGCTAGAGCAGGTTTGTATAAAACAATGTGCTCAGACTGGGATTATGTAAATGTTCGCGATTTTGAATATCTAAACAGTTTGTGGAATGAGGAGTTTGTGGATTTTGAAGGACATGAAGTATACGACGAATCATGTAGATATACAAATTTATTAGTTAAAGAATTAGATATTCCAATTGATGATCCACTAACACTAAACCAAAGCAAATTCTTTAAGACGGTGTATCTAAATCCTAGCAGAACCGGTGATCAAACTTATATACTATGAAAAATATAGATTGGCAAGACGACAAAGATATTTACGGAAGAATGTTAGTTTTAACAAATAATCCGCTGTTTAATAATTTACGAAATGCTGTAGACAATCACGATGCCGATCTAACCGATGCACTAACTTGGGGTCAGTTAAAAAGCAAGCGTTGGTTGATTGATGAACTAGAAAAATTAGATCTCGATCTTGGCACAGTATTTCTTTGTGCAGGATGGTATGCAACCCTAGCAGCTATGATGTTTGATGCTAAATTAAAAATTGATACAATTCGCAGTTTCGATGTTGATGAATCTTGTGCTAGTATAGCAGAAACCATAAACAGGCAGTATGTAAAACAAGATTGGAAGTTCAAAGCCAGCACAATAGATATTCACAAGTTGCAATACAAAGATTTTAATTTTATTTCGCACAGATATGATGGATCAGAAGTAGAACTTGTTGATTCTGCAGATACTATCATAAACACTAGTTGCGAACATATAGAAAATTTTGATAATTGGTATAACAAAATCCCCCAAGGAAAACTCGTTATACTACAGACTAATAATTATTATGAAATTGAAGATCACATCAATTGTTCTAAAAACATTCTAGAGTTCGCAGAACAATCACCTATGTCTGAATGTTTATATCAAGGTGCACTAGAACTTCCTAAATACACAAGGTTTATGAGAATTGGATATAAGTGAATTGTCATTAAGAGAACTACAAAAAGAAAGTGCTAGAGCATTAAGTACCATGCAGGCAACAAACAATAGTATTTGGCAGTTTAATCAAGAAGCACACCATGATAGTCAAAATTGGTATAAGGCTGTTATTAAATGGTATATAGAACAATACGGTGATTTGCCTAGTAAAACAGGACCTGGAAGAGATATAAAGTTAGTGTACGATGTATAAACTAGAAGATATTAAAACTATACATCTAGAAGTCACACAGAATTGTCAAGCAGCATGTCCCATGTGCGATAGAAATATGAACGGCGAAGGAATAAACCCTCATATCAATCTCGATGAACTCTCACTAGATGATTGCAAACAGATATTCCCCCCAGAGTTTATCGCACAGTTAAAAACGATGTATATGTGCGGAAACCTAGGCGATCCTATTGTAGCACGAGACACACTGGAAATATTCAAATATTTTAGAGAACACAATCCTGCAATGTGGTTGAGTATGAACACAAATGCAGGAGCAAGAGACGAAACATGGTGGACAGAACTCGCACAAGTTTTCGGCAAGATGGGTGCTGTTATTTTCAGCGTTGACGGCTTACGGGACACTAATCATATATATCGCCAAGGTGTAAACTGGGACAGAGTAGAACGTGCAATGAAATCTTTTATTGCAGGTGGCGGCCGAGCTCGTTGGGATTTTCTAGTATTTGAACACAATCAGCATCAAGTAGAACAAGCAGAACAGATAGCCAATGAATGGGGCTTTGAAAAATTTGTTGCTAAAAAGACAGGAAGATTTGTTGATGCAAACACAAACAAAAAAGAAAAACACCAAGCAAAAGATAGAAAGGGTGAGGAAACTGCTGAAATTAAAAAACCGAGTAAGGAATATCAAAACCGTGCTCTTTCCACGCAAGATAAACTTATTGAGAAGTACGGGTCGATGGATGCCTACTACGATGTTGCTCCCATCCGTTGCAAGGTTAAGGACGAAGGTAGCCTTTTTATTACAGCAGAAGGCTTAGCACTACCTTGTTGTTGGACTGCCGGCCGTATGTACAAGTGGTGGCATAAAGATCCTCGTGTAGAACAAATATGGAATTTTATTTCAGACAAAAGTGCATTAGATGCTCGACAAGGATTAGCTCGAGTGTTTGCTACAGGAATATTTGACAACATAGAAGCTAGTTGGAACAAACCAAGTTGTAGCCAAGGAAAATTAAAAGTCTGTGCTACTAAATGTGGTGCAGAATGGGATCCGTTTTCTGAACAATTCAAATAACTATTTTATAAACTACGCACTTAATAAATACTGATATGAAAGAAATATCACCGACATTTTGTGCCCTCCCGTGGTTACACCTCTCAAGCCGTCCAGACGGAAAAATGAGAACTTGTTGTACATCGAATGCAAGTTCAGTTCAAGATCCAGACAGTAATATTAAAGTTGGCGGAGGCGAAGTCGGCGTTGTAAAAAATGATAATGGTATTCCTGCAAACTTTAATCACACTACACTAGAAGATGCATGGAATAGTTCGTACATGCGTAATGTTCGTAAGATGATGTTACGCGGCGAAAAACCCGCAAGTTGTCTTAAATGCTACAAAGAAGAAGAAGCAGGACATTTAAGCAAACGCAACTGGGAAACAGAATATTGGAAAAACCGATACGATTTGCAAGAGCTTGTCAACGAAACACAAGCAGACGGTAGTATTCCTCCTAAGATACGCTACATCGACCTTAGAATGGGCACAAAGTGCCAATTAGCCTGTGTTATGTGTAGTCCTCATGACAGCAGTGGATGGGTCAAAGATTGGAATGACATATATCCTCAAATCGAAAATGAGAAATTAAAAAATACAAGTGGCTGGGACAACAAAGGCCGTAACCACGGTGCAAGCTATAACTGGCACAAAAACAATCCTCGCTTTTGGAAGGAACTTATGGAACAAGTTCCACACATGTACCAATTGTATTTTGCCGGTGGCGAAAGCTTAGTTATTGACGAGCATTATGATTTATTAGAAGAGTGTATCAAACAAGGCTATGCAAAAAACATAGAACTAAGGTATAATTCAAATGCTGTAGAGTGGCGAGACGATTTGTTTGATCTATGGGCAGAATTTAAACGAGTTCGTTTCCACTATAGTATAGATGCACTTGGAAAACAAAATGATTATATTCGCTACCCTAGTCAGTGGGAACATCAGGAAGAAGTATTTTGGAAACTAGATAACACTGGAGATAATGTTGAAGTTACAACAGCTACTACTATTATGGCTTTAAATGTTGCCTACCTTCCAGAGTTTGTAAAATGGAAAATTGATTCAGGGTTTAAAAAACTAAACAAATGGCCTCTAGGAGCAGGAGGTATCAATATGCACTTTGCATATTGGCCACCACAATTAAATGTCAAAGTTTTGCCACCGCACATTAAACAACAGATTACTGACAAATATGAACATGAATTTTATCCATGGATGGAAGATAACTGGAATAAGTTTACAGGTGTTGCAGAAGCTGAGATTATCAAAGAGCAGTGGTTAAATGCTCCTTACGGTATGAAAAGATACAAAGGCATTATCAACTTTATGAACGCAGAAGATTGGAGTGCAAGAATGCCTGAATTTAAAGAATATATTAATCTTATAAATCGTCAAAGGAATATCACAGATTTTGAGCAAGTATTCCCTATATTCAAAGGTGTATTATGATCAACGAAGATAAATTTTGCGTAGTTCCGTTTGTACAACTTAACACCCGTGGTAAAGGAGATGCTAGGGTATGTTGTAGTATTAGTGGAATTGATTTTGGAATTCCAAAAGAATTAACATTAGACGAAATTAACAGCGAAACTTACGGTCCTACTACACCTGTGTATAATCTTGGAGAAGACAAAATTGAAGATCTGTGGAATTCTCGATTCATGCAAGATTTTCGTATGAAAATGCTCAATGGCGAAACTATACCTAACTGTGAATTCTGTCATAGAATGGAAGCCAGCGGTCTTACATCTAAAAGAATTGGTAAAAACTCTAGATTTTTAGAAAAAACAAGACCATTATTAGAAGCATACAAAGAACGCAACGGTTATGTTAATGTAATGCCTCAATGGTGGGAAATAAGATTAAGTACAAAATGCAATCTGAGTTGTATTATGTGTGCTCCTGGACTTAGTTCTATGATGTACAAAGAATATTCTAAGTGGGAGCGTGAAGGAACCATTCATCCTATCATGCAGGGAAGTTTGGAACTTGCAAAACAAAGTGGCGAAGAATATTTGTCAAAGAGTGATTTCTTCCGCAAGCAAATTATGGATAACTTAGAACATTGTGTGTTTATGGAATTCCGCGGAGGCGAAGTTTTTGCTGATCAAGATAGTATTAAATTCATCGATGCAATCGGTGACACTGAATATGCAAAAAATATTCAATTAGACATTTCAACAAACGCAACACTTATTACTCCAGCGGTAGTTAAAGTATTAAACAAGTTTGCTGGCGGAACTTTGCGTTTTAGTATCGATGCGTACAACGATGAAGACGAATATATTAGATATCACACAGATTGGCCTAGTGTTTTAGAGTCTATGAACAATAGTCAAAATCTTCATCGTGGTTGGAGATTTTTAACACAAACTACTGTGCAACTTTTAAACTGTCTAAGCATGGATAAACTAATTGAATTTTTTAATAATTATATACAAGAAACAGAAACAAACAGATTTTACATAGGATTTACCACTGTAAGAGGAAAGGATTGGCTAAGACATGAAATGATTCCGCTTGCAGAAAGGAAAGCACATATTCAAAGACTTGAACAATTAAAAACAGATTTATGGATTTGCACAGTGCATAAAAATCAAGAACATTATCGCAAAGCCATAGATATGTTAATAAGTACATTAAGCATGCCTGAATATACTGATAAAAAATTATTTGACACTGCTAAAGCATATTTTGATAAACTTACAGAACTTAGGAGTATCGACTATTTTGATAAGTTTCCACAGTTAAGGAGATTAAATGAAAAATCCTGAAGAACATACAATGTGTCCTATGTTGTGGATGAGTCAAAGTTATCGAGCTAACGGTGATATTCGTGTGTGTTGTCAAGCACAGCACGGCCCTACCGGCGGAATACTTAAAGACGAAACAGGTAATGTCCTTAATGCCAAAGATTCAAACTTACAAGAAATTCGTAATGCTCCTCTAGCCAAAGAAATGCGTAAGACAATGATTGCAGGAAAATGGCACGAAGAATGCCGTCGCTGTAAAACTGAAGAAGAATCTGGTATGATGAGTCGACGAATCATAGAAAACAAAATATGGATTCGTGACGGCGGATATCAACAAATGAAAGATGATGATATTTTTAGTTGGGAGCAATTATTAGAACATACTGATGAAGATGGAACCATAGACACAGATGCTATTGGTAATAAATTCTTCGATCTGCGTTTTGGAAATCTCTGTAATATTAAGTGTAGAATGTGCGGTCCTACTGATTCTAACCAATGGTATGACGACCAAGTTAAACTATGGGGTGACACTTATAAAGATAGTCACGGAGTTGTTAAACTTGTTAAAAATGTTAAAGGTAAGTACGAACCAGAAGAAAATGTATATGATTGGCACGAAAGTGATCATTACTGGCAACAAATGGAGTCTATGATTCCAGAAATTAAAAAAATGTACATTGTCGGGGGAGAACCTCTTCTAATAGATCAGCATTATAATTTTTTACAAAAGTGTGTCGATAGTGGACATGCTAAAGATATGATTGTCGAGTACAATTCTAATATCACAAACATTCCTAAAAGGGCTTGGAATATTTGGAAACATTTTAGACGAATAGGAATCGGCGCAAGCATTGACGGTGTTGGAGATTTAAATCACTATATCCGTTATCCTAGTCGATGGAGTTCTGTTTGGAAAAATCTACAAAAACTTAGCACTGCTGAAGGTAATTTTAAAATGTGGTGGGCCGCGACTATCAGCGTGTATAATGTTTGGGAGCTTCCAGATATGATACAATTTATTTTAGAAAACAAATTACCTCGAGTAAACGATGATAATCATAAACCTATAATGACTCCTCATCCTTTACACGGACCTCATTTTTTAAATATTCGTATGTTGCCAAAAGAAGTTAAAGATAAGATTGCACAAAAATTTGATGATGCAAAGCCTGCATTAATTAAAATAGCTTACGAAACTATAGATGATGAAAATAGATTAAAAGCCACAGTTGAACACATACATAAAATACTAGATACATATAAAGACTTTATGTATGCAAAAGATATGAGTAATAATTTAGAAAAATTTTGGCATCACACAAGAAAATTAGATAATATTAGAGGACACAGTTTTGAAAAGTATTGCCCAGAAATGTATAAAATGATGAAAGATTATGAGCTATAAATCGTTTTTTGTATTTGATAATTTCCCCCAACATTTAGTAGATGACGCAAAATCTATCTGGAATAATCTTCCTAAAGAAAAAGAAAATAATCCATCAATTATAAAACATAGACAATGCACTCCTTATTTTGAACATTATGTTTTAGGATGGAAGGGAGAATTGTTTGACTATTATCGAAATAACTTTAAATCAATAATTGGTAACAGAGGTCCGTTAATGGAGTTTTATGTTTGTGCTCCTACAAACTATGTGTCATCGCCGCATGTTGATAGAGGAAGAACTGTGGGTTTAAATATTCCTGTAGAAGTTGATATAAATTTAAGTACAGCGTTCTTTGGAAAATACAAAGATTTAAATGAATATAAATCTAGCCATAGAGAATATACCTGGAATTTTGAAGCACCTAAATTAAACAAACCTTTTAAAGGCATGTACGAAGAGCACAAGTTTTATCATCACCCAATTGATATTCCTGTAATATTCAATCCTGCTGTTCCTCACGGTGGGTGGAACAAAGCAGAAACATTACGAGTATTATTAAGCTTGTCTTGGGATTATATTTCATATGAAGAGGCTGTTTCGAAATTTAAAGAAGTAGGGTGGATTGATGAAGTATCTGACTCCTAAAGAAATAAAATATCTTCAAATTGATCATAATAGCACCTGCAACTTAAGGTGTCCTCAATGTGCTCGAAATCACGAAGGTGAAACACACTCCGATTTACCATTAGTTGAACTAAGCGTCGATACATATAAAAAATTTCTTTCAGTAACTCCTAGTATAGAGACTGTAATGTGGTGCGGCAACTATGGCGAAGTAATTGTGTCAAACACATTTTTCGATTGTTTAAAATATGTAGTAGAGAATACCCGAGCGAAACTAATAATAACAACAAATGCCAGTGCCAGAGATGAAGATTGGTGGCGCGAAGTCGCACAGTTATTAAAAGGTCGAGGAAAAGTAAATTTTTCAATTGACGGATTGGAAGATACTAATCACATTTATCGTGTAAACGCAAACTGGGATAAAGTTATAAAAAATGCTCAAGCATTTATCAATGCTGGCGGAAATGCTCGATGGGATTATCTTGTATTTGGTCACAATGAACACCAAGTTGATGATGCTGTAAAAATGGCCAAGATTATAGGATTCAATCAATTCCAAATTAAACTAACCAATCGTTTTGTTAATGATGAACAATATAAAAACAATCGACAAGCAGACGCAAATCAAAATGTAAAAACACGCCGAAGTGAATACATTTTGGGCATGCCTAAAAATAAAAATTATCAAGGTACCGGAAAAACACAAAACGAAGAAATTATAGAAAAATATGGATCGTGGAATAATTATGTAAATACCACACCAATTAAATGTAAATGGAAACCAAACGGCCAGATATTTTTAGACTTCGAAGAAAGGATTTGGCCCTGTACTTGGACAGCAAGCGGTTATCATCACTATGGCGATAACACACAAAAACATCAAGCACTAAAAATATTTCAAAAATACGGAAATAATTTTAACAGTCTTAAACATTATTCGTTACCTGAAATATTAAACAATGACTATTTTGGCAAACAATTTTGTGATAGTTGGCAAGGTAGTATAGATGACGAAGTTCCGAAATTATTTGCTTGCGGAAGGACTTGTGGCACAGATTATGAATTTAGTTCAGCACATGGATCAAACAAAAGGTTAATTGAATTATGAGTGAATACAAGAAAGCAGAAGATATTAGTCCTAATATGTGTATAATGCCTTGGATAGGCATGGCCACTGATCCTAGCGGAGGAATACGCCCATGTTGTTGGATGGAAGCAATTACTGATGACAAGTTTAAAGGAGATCCTAAAGATTACGCAAACAGTGAATATTTAAAAGAAAAAAAACAACAATTTTTGCGAGGAGAATATCCAGATAGCTGTCATAGATGTAAAAATGATGACAATAAAGGAATGCAAAGTAAAAGAGATCGTGAAAATAGATCTTGGACTGAGCAAGGAGGAAATTGGAATTCTTTAGAAACCCAACAATTTACAATGATTGATCTACGATTAAGTAATGTTTGTAATCTAGGATGTGTCATGTGTGGACCAAAAAACTCAAGTTTTATTTTTCAAGAAACACAAAAACATCAAAAAGATTCTCCTAATCATAATTGGAGGCAATTTTACGGTGTTAAACATATTAATTTATTAAATCCCTATTCAGATGATCAAATTGAAGAAATAATTGATATTATCGGACCAAATGCAAGGATATATTGTACAGGTGGCGAACCTAGCTTAGTAAAGAAAACTACTCGTTTATTAGAAGTACTATTAGAAAAAGGATATAATAAAACTGTCACTTTACAGTTTAACAGCAATTTTCAAGTTTTAAATCAAAAATGGTTTGATCTTTTAGAAAATTTCAAAGGTGATATGCTTCCGAGCATAGACGGCATAGGAAAAACTGCTGAATATATTAGATATCCTAGTAACTGGCGGCAAGTCGACGATAACATTAGATCATTTATCAAACAATGCGGCAAAACTTGGACTGTAAAAATTATGCCAACTGTAAGTTCAGCTAGTATATTTGGTTTAAAAGACATGTACGATTGGTGGTATAACGATATTCAACAAGAAATATCGTTAGTCAAAGAAACCTTATTAAATAATCCGTATAAAGCAATGCGTGTTCAGGTAAACAATAGACTAATTAGTCCAAAATACTATGACATAAAAAATCTTCCAAAATCGGCAAAAGAAATAGCAAAAAATGATATTGACAATATTATTAATGAGTACGGTCAATATTTCCAGGTACCTAGTGAAAAAAAGTATTTAGAAGATATTAAAAAACAAATTGATTTAGAATCTAATTCTGAGTTTTCTTTATTCGTAGAGGAATTGGAAAAATACGATGCAATTAGAAATACTAATTGGAAAAATAGTTTAGAAAGATTAGCAGAGTTTACAAAATGATAGTTCCTAATTATTCAGGTTTAAATCCTACTTTATATAGCACGAAAAGAATTATTTTTGAGTCAGGTACAAGATGTAACTTACAGTGTCCAGGGTGTGCAAGAACTATTGCAAAACAACGAGGTATAAAATTTCCTATAATGGATTTTAGTATGGAAAACTTTAAACATTTATTTAGACCAGAAAATGACTTAAAAGAAGTGTATTATAGTTTAGCCCTTAGTGATCCAATTTATTGTGGAAATTTATTTCCTATGATGGATCACCTTAATAATTTAGATAATAGACCAAAGGTAAGTATTAGTACCAACGGTAGTGGAAGAAAGCCAGACTGGTGGAAAAAATTTGCTCAAGTATTGCATAGCAAAGATCAGATAGAATTTGCTGTAGATGGCTTAAAAGATACAAATCATATATACCGAATTAATGCAAAATTTGATACGATCATGGACGGCATGAAAACTTTAGTTGACGAATTATCTAGTAGTAACAAAAAAACCTTAGTAATTTGGAGGTATATTGTTTTCGAACACAATCATCATCAAGTTATTGAAGCTTATCGTAAAGCAATTCAAAATGGGTGTAGTAGATTTAAACTTATCTTAGGTGATAATAGAACTCCGGAACAAATGCAGTTAAAAAGTAGAAATTTTGAGGATATCGAAAGAGAATTAGATGACGAAATTAATAAAAATTTATCCAAAGTGTAAACTGAAAGAAGGAACTGTTTTATCAGTTAAGTATGACGGATATGTAGTTCCTTGTTGTCATTATGGCTCAGGTGCATTTAAACAAATTAGAATGTTACTCGGTGATAAAGTAAAACAATTACATATCAGTAACGGGACACTTGACGAAATTAATAGAAGTGAAGCAATGAAGATTATCGAAGATAGTATTTATAGTGAGAATCCAATGCCTAAATGTATAGAAACTTGTCAAAGAAACGATACGCTAACAACTGATTACACAGAAAATAATTCATTTATAAAAAATAAAAAGATATAATGAAAATATTAATAGCAGGAAATCCTAATTACGGTTTATCAAAAGCTCTTAAAGAAAAATTATCAGATGCAGATTTTTGTAGTAGAAGTCACGGTAATTGGGACTTCTCTGATCCTACCATGCAACGAGATTTCGCTCAGAAAAGTTTAAATTACGATATAGTTATATGTGTAAGCTGTATCTGGAAGTTCCATCAAACATTATTAGTTCAAGAAATTGCAAAACTTTGGATGGAAGCAAAAAAAGAAGGTTATCTTATTGCTATCGGAAGCAGTGCAGATACTCCTGTAAAAGGAACTGCTTGGATATATCCTGCGGAAAAGAAAGCATTACGAGCATACTGTAGACAGATTAGTCAAGCAATTGCAGGTGAAAATACAATCCCTATGAAAATTACTTATCTAAGTCCAGGTAATATGCACACTCCGAAACAAGATGAAAAAATGCCAGATACTCCAAAATTAGATTGTGATTATGTGGCAGATGTTATCAAATGGTTAACTGTACAGCCAAAAGATATTAATATTAGCGAATTGTGTTTAGATAAGGTTATTGTTAATGACTAACATTTTTACTTTAAAAAATGTTCCTAAAGAATTTTATACAATGTTGAATGCATTATCTAGAAAATATAACAAGAAGTCTTTTGATATATTCATGTCCGATAGGCATCAGTCAAGAGATTTAGATGTGTTCGATCATAACCGAATAAATTCTTTTTTACCATACGCGGCATCTGCAAGTTCGTTCAATGTTATAAAAAATGCATTAGAGACTGCTCACATAGATAGACAACGCAAATCAGCACTTCAAATTGCAATTGATTCAAATCCGATATATCATTTTGCGTATGCTGTAAAATCTAAGTATGTAGATAAAATAGTTCCAAAAATTTCTTCTACAGGAAATGGATTTATTAACAAAATAGATACAGAATGGACAAATCAAATTAAAAACGATATGCCAATGTTTTATTGGTATGATCCAAGATACTATGATCATGTTGCAGTCGAACCTTATAAAGCATATTTTTGTAACACCGTATTACCTCACGGCGGGTTGCATATAGCGTATGAAAAACCTAGATATTTTTTTTCTTTATCTTTTTTAGAACCTATAGATGAAATTGCCGAAAAATTTAAAGACTGGCTATAATGTATCACACCTTTGACACCGTAAAAGATATGCATGTGGAAATTACAAACCGTTGTAATGCGGCTTGTCCTATGTGTGCAAGAAATGATTTTGGCGGAAAGACTAAAGAAGATTTAGAACTTGACGAATGGACACGAGGGGATATCAATCGTATTTTTGATCGACAGTTTCCTGATTTAGAAAATGTAATGTTTTGCGGAACACACGGAGATCCTTGTGTTGCTAAAGAAAGTTTATATGCTATAGAACGCATTAAAGATACTACAGATGCAACTGTCGAATTTTATTCTAATGCTAGTCTACGAACACCTGAATGGTGGAAAGATCTAGGCAAACTGATGCAGGATAAAAAACCTGATCACTGGCACTATCGTAAAAATGATCTTGCTATTTTTAGCATAGACGGCTTGGCAGATACAAATCATTTATATCGCCGAGGCACCGACTTTGAAAAGATAATGGCTAATGCAGAAGCATTTCTTTCTGCAGGAGGTATTGCTCGTTGGGATTTTATTGTGTTTAAACACAACGAGCATCAAGTTGAACAAGCAGAAGCACTAGCAAAGAAAATGGGATTCAAGCAGTTTAGGATTCGCAAAACTAGCCGCTTTGATTATTCGCCCGACGGTCCTGATAAGTGGCGTGTAAAAAATAAACAAGGCGAAGTAGAATATTATCTCGAACCACCCAAAGAAGAATATCGTAATCCACAAAGTACTAAGTTTCAAGAGCTTAAACAACATTTTGGTACTATTGAAAAATACTACGATGTTGCTTCTATTGATTGTTTATATAGAAACGAATTTAAACGAATTTATGTAAATGCACATGCAGAAGTGTATCCGTGTTGTTATATATCCGACGATAGTTATCCGCACAAAAATGCAATATTCAAAGACACGCAAGAAAAAATATTTAAAAAATACGGCACAGAGTTCAATAGCCTTAGAACAAATTCTTGGAATGACATTCTAAATCATCCTTGGTTTGCAGAAGAGTTAGAAGCAAGTTGGAATAAAGATCTTGCTAACGGCAAATTGATGAGATGCGCTAGGACTTGTGGTAAGGGGTATTCTCCCATAAAGAGTCAAAGTACGGATACGACTCTTTGAAGCTTTGAAATCTTTTCCTGTCTAAAAAATTTGTATGATTAAAAAATTCATGTAACATCAAACTATTATTACTAGAGTTCATGTAGTTTTTAATGTACTCACAACTCTTTCTAGTAATATCACTTTTATAATTGTAATCCTCAAACTTTTTACTAATCATTTCTTTAAAGGTGGTTGGTAACACAGTAACACTTAAATGTGATGGATGATCTAAGTGTGTAGCATTGTGTTTAATATTCATGCTATCTAAATATTCTAGGGTTTCTGGTAGATGATAAACATTTAATATAGTAACAGTAGGTCTTGCAATGATGTGTAAGTTTAATTCGTTTTGTAATTCTACAAATCGTTCTATGTTTTTGAATACTTCTTCTTGTTTAGTACCGTGTCTTAGATATTCGTTTTCTTGTGCAACTACGCTATCTAAACTAAGTGCGAGTTCAATGTATTCGAATTCTTGCCAACGATCGATAATGTGTTGCTTAGGATACACAGTGCAGTTTGTAGAATAGTTTAGGTATATATGATTTGCATGTCCTGTTTCTATAATGTAATCCAACAGCCTCCAATGATCGGGAGTGATCAAAGGCTCGCCTCCTGTTATTTTTAGATGCTTGAGATTAGGTACATGTGGGAATACACTTTCTATAGGCATTTTTGTCTTGCGTGTTTTAGAATATGGACGATTGTTGTATTCTACTTCTTCGTCGTACAACTTATGACTATAACGACTGTCGCACATTCTACAAGCAAGATTACAATCGTTAGATATGGCAAGTTCTAGCCATTCTATTTTCGGTGCATCAGTTGCTATAGTTTCCCAACCTAATTTGTTATGTTGATTATATCTTTGGCGTAAACTCTTTTTACCGTTTTCTTCTTCGTTCCAACACCTTAAACAACCAGGAACGAATTCGTTGTTTAACATTTTTTTACGAATGTCTTCCATTTTGTCGCTGTAGAATGTTTCAGAAATGTTTTCTTGAAGAGTTCCTAGATCACCTTTAAATCTACAACAGGGCTTGACACGACCTGAACCATCAATAAATTGATGATTCCAAATCATAGAACATAATGTATCTTTTGCCATAAATATATTTATATACGCACTTAATGATGAGGCACAACATTGAATCCTGTAGCAAGTTATTTTAAATTTAATCCCACTGGAGCATTTAGTGTCGATTGGTATATTGGTAAACGCTGTAATTTTGATTGCAGTTATTGTGTCGACTACTTGCATGATAACCACAGTCCTCATGTTCCACTAGAAAATATGAAAAAGCTGGTTGACACAATATACGATCAACACGGTAAAAATGTATTTTGGAGTTTAACCGGCGGCGAGCCTACAGTAAATCCAAAATTTATGGAGTTGTGCAAATATATTAAACAAGAAAAAGGTGCAAGGTTTGTAAGCCTTACTACAAACGGAAGCAGAACTGCTGATTATTTTAAAGAGTTATTTCAATACATTGATGGTGTTACATTAAGTTTTCATTTCGAACACATGGCTGATAGAGTAGATGAGTACATTGAAAAATGTATACAAATTGAAAATTGGCGTAGAGAATGGAATTCTATCATGGATGAACGATCTGACTTTCCAAATTGGGATAATGGATTTGTAAGAAAGAATTTAATTCTTCGTTTTATGGTGTATCCTGGACAATTTGAAAATGTAGAGCGCATGGAAAAGGCATTCCGCGACCACGGTATTACTAACATAGAGCACCGTTATATTAGACCACCCGGCGGTAATAGTAACGAACTAATGCCTGATGTAAAACTTGACTTTGAAAAGAATCACGACAATATGGATCCTAAAAAACTAGTTTCATCTGAGGACAAAGCATCAATTAAAGCAATCGAAACTAGAGAAAAGAAATTTTATAAAGAAGGCGAAAAAGAAAAAATTAAAGATCTATATAAAGAAAAAATTACAGACGATAAAAGAAAATTAAAATTTTGGTTTGAAGACAACCCCGGAACATTACATAGCCAAGACTACCATTACAATGAACTTAATTTTGACAAGAAGAATAACTACGAAGGCTGGTTATGTTGGGCGGGGGTAAAACATTTAAAAATTACTCCTACAGGAGATATATATATTGGAAGTTGTCATGTGGGGGGTAAGCGCGGCAATATATACAATAAAGAAAGTATAGATTTACCAGTTGATCCAATTAGATGTCCTAAGTGGCGCTGTACAGATAATCTTGATTTAAAAGTTCCTAAGATAAAAGACTGGGAATATTATCACTTAGTTAAAGACATGATTGAATGGAAAGATGCTAGTAAAAAATAGTCAGCAAGATATAAAAATTAATTTAAAACATGCAAATGTAATTGCTGTTAAAATGTCAGGCGGCGCCGATAGTGCAATTATGGCATACATAATTGCAAAATATATTTTCGAAGAAAATCAAAATTTAAGAATGTATCCTGTTACAGTAAACCATCCAGGAAAAGATTATCAAATCGATTTTGCTTCTAAAGTAATAGATTATATTAGCACACAATTTGATAATAAAGTGTTTTTAGAACATCAAACCGGGTTAGCTGAATCAGCTCAAGACTATACACCTGCTATGGATAAAATTGTGAATGGTTTATACAAACAAGGAAAAATACAAGGGCACTTTGTAGGGATAACTAAAAATCCACCTCCAGATGCATTTGACGAAGCAGGAACAAATTTACCTACTGGTTTTGATAGATCATTTAATAAGGTAAAACCTACATATATTGAATATTCAATGAATAGACATGCATATATGCCATTAGTAAATATAGATAAAAAAGGTGTTGCTGAATTATATCATACTCTTAATGTAATGGATCTTTTTTCTATAACAAGGAGTTGTGAAGATTTTACAAATGATTTTTCTATACACTGCACAAATTGTTGGTGGTGCAAGGAAAGATACTGGGGATTTAACACATATGAATAAAGATTTAAAAAAGTTTGATAAAGATGGAAATCCTTTAAATTTAATTCCGACTGCAAATAGAAGTAGGCAAGCAAATCATTATCAAAAATGGTTAGATGATCCTGCAAGTATCGAACCTAGTATGGAAGATTTAAAATGTGAGCTACAACTAGGAGCATTGTCAACAATTGAACCGTTAAACTTTTTAATTAACCATGGTGATTTTAGAAAACAGATAGAGCCTTGGAATAATCGATGGGTTCCTTATCTTCGTAGAGAAGGTGTTTCTAATGACAGAGAAGCATTATTATTAGTAGGAATGAAAGGTGATAAACCAGATGATTATGTAAGTCGTCCAGAAGCCTGTAAAAAAGCAGGAAGATATTTAGATGAAACAGAATTTGACACGCCTACAGAGATATATAATGAGCTATCTTGTTTACATGAATTGTTAAATTATTTTTCACCGCTCGGAAGAACAATGTTAATTAAATCAAATGCAGGAGGCTGGTTCCCTCCACACAAAGACGATCCTCTTTTAAATAGAAGTTGTTTTAGAATTGCCGCTTTTATAGGATCGAATGTAGATCACGAATCTTATGAATGGCAAAGTGAAGAAAAAATTTGGCCTATAAAACAAAATCGTGCATATTATATTGATACCAGAAAAACACACAGGACACACAGTTGGGCTGATGGAAGTATACACTTAATTATGAATATTCCTAAAACTTGGGAAAATGTTATCAAACTAATGACAGTTACTAGATATTTTTAATGCGAACACCTGAGCAAACTGAAAAAATAAAACAGTTTCATTCTGATCCTGTGCAAATTGAAAACTTTTTATCTGAACAACAAGTTTTAGATTTACTAGAGTATTACAAGAAAAATCAAAATTTTGTAGAAGAAAAAAATACAGGGCCTCGAGTATTGTATGTTAATGAGGGCACCGGTGTAATTGATATAATTTTAAAAAAATTAAGACAAAAATTTGGAAATTTTAAAGTTAGAAGCGCACATTTTTTTGATGTAACAAAACCACACATATTACACAACGACGATGACTTTACACTGCCAGCGGCTTACAAAGCATTTACAATTCCATTATACTTCGAAGGCCCTATTGATGATATAAAATTAATAATTTTTGATCAATACTATTACAATGGTCCTGCAAAATTTTTCTATGACGACACAAACGAACGCGAAATGTATTATAATGTACCTGTCAATGATTATCAAACAGTTGAAAATTTGTCAAGTATTGGAATAGATAATGTATATAAAACTTTATACCTAGGACATCTTAAAACATCTTGGCTTGAAGGGTTAAGTATTAAACAAGATTTTCCTTGGAAAATAGGAAGCGCAATTTGTTTTGATAGCCTTGCACTTCATTGTTCTAGTAATTTTAAAAGTGTAGGTGTAAAAAGAAAAATAGGTTTAAGTATATTTACAACAATTAATTAGCGATGGTAAACTACTTCTATTTGCTCTTTACTTCGAGTAGGCATCATTTTATTTTCAATGTGATGCATTCTTCTATTCCTAGCATCGTCACCATACCCTATACCCATCATTAATATTACTTCTTTATCGTAACCTAAAACTTTAGAAACTTCATTACCATCAAAGCAAGCACAGCATCCAGTACCGTAACCGAGCATACTAGCAATTACATTTAGATATCCTGCTGCAATTCCAATTGCCATATCTTGGTCTCGTGTCCAGTTTCTCTCAACGGCATTGTCTCTGAGCAGCCATTTTTTAACATATTCGTCACTTCTTTCAACATTTTCAAATACCACTAATAAGTTAGCAAGAGTTTGACTATTTGTACTCATTTCTCCACTAACATTTCTTAAACCAGTGGTGAGTGAATGGATAGTTTCGATAGTATCTCGATTGGTAATAAAATGCAATTTATAAAATCTAAAATTTTGTTTACTAGGACAGTTTGTTGCAGCATGTACAAGTAACTCGATATCTTCTTCAGGAATTTGTTTTGACAGATCCCAACATCTCTGAACATGTTGGCTTTTGATGATAGTTTTTTTAAGATTTTGATGAATCCCTTCAAACATAATACTCTCCTATAATACAATATTTAGCTCAAATAATTTGTTTAAGAAGCAATTCAGTATCTAACTTATTATTTTTATAAAGATTTTCTTGATCTAACCATTTTTTTAGTTTTTCGTGATTGCATTCTTTTTTCCCTATTTTCTTTTCTAATTCTGTAAGCCAATGAATTACATTCTGTTTATTAAATTTAGCCTTTGAATTACTAACAATCTCTATTGTTTTTTTTACATATTTTTTATGAGATTCTGGAAGGTAAACACAATCTAAAATTTCAGGATCGTTAATCCAATTAGAGTTAAAAGTGATATGTCTATCTATATTTTTATTTTCTACGGTATCCAATATATATTTGATAAAGTTTGGAAGGTCCTTAACCGTAAAAATATTAGGACTTGGTGCTATCATTAATGATGATATATACGGATTAGTAACAAAAAACTCAAAGTTTTCACACCATCGATTCCAATTTGAATAATATCTGACATTTTCTGAAATCTTTCCAGTAGATTCATTACTCACAGCCCAAGACCAGATCCAATTAGGAGGTGATTTTTCCATGTACATGTTTATTTTTTTTCTAGTTTCGTGCGACATATTACAATTAGTAATTATATGAAACTGTAAATCTTCTTGTACTAAAGAAGTAGTTAAAAGTTTATCTAAAAAATTATACCAACTTTTACTAGCCGTAGGTTCTCCTCCGTAGATTCTTATTGATTTTTTATCTTTTGATTTTTTATACAAATTTTCAATCCATAATATTACTGCATCTAAATCTTTGTCAATATAAGATTTTAATCTATTATCTACACCTCGTTCTTTTGCAATAATACTACTAGTAGATGGAAAACAATAAATGCAGCTTTGATCGCAGATATTATCAAATTGTATTCCTATATTTTTTATAAAAGATTTTTTTGGATTTTCTTTTATTTTTTTGTTAAGACTATGTTCTCCTCTAATAATTCGATAAGAAGTTCCAGTTTCATCTTCTTCTTTCCAACATTTTGCACAGGTATAGTGTCTATTTCCAGCCATCATAAACTTGCGTCGTTCTGCTATTTGTTGATTATTGTCTATGAAATCTGGTGTTAATATATCTGGGAATTTTTCAGGAATAGCTCTACAACAATGTTTTAAAGTTCTTTGAGCTAGCATTATTGTAACATCTTGCCAAGCTAACGAACAAAAATTTTTATCTATCATATTTTAATTGCTTTTTTAATATTTTTAATATATACTATTTATAATGTTGAATTCTGCTAATAATTTAAAATGGAGTAACTACGATTTTACAAATATACCATTCGACAATATTGTAAAAGTAGGACAGCGCAGTCTAATTTACCGAGATATTTTTACAGTATCGTGGTTGCTTGGAAGATTCTGCAACTATAAATGTAGTTATTGTTGGCCATATGCTCGATCTGATCGTAAAGATCATAGACCTACAGAACTATGCTTACTTACTATTGATGAAATAAAACGACAAGCTCGTAACAACGGGTTCAATAGTTTTCATTTTAGCTTTAGTGGCGGCGAACCAACCTTTCATCCGGGCTTTCTTGACATACTAAAATACCTCGCTGACGATGTTCCTAATACAAACTATACCAGTATTCATATGACTTCAAACTGTAGCAGAAAAATGTCTTGGTTTGAAAACTATGTAGAATATGCAAAACCTTTTCATCGTGCCAGCATCACAGCAAGTTTGCACACAGAACATGTAAACACCAAAGAGAAGATGCAGGACTTTGCTGACAAGTTGATCTTTTGTCAAGAACACGATGTTCAAGTCACAATTAACATGGTCATGGTGCCAGAATGGTTTGAAAGAGATTGGGAAAATGCACTGTTCTTTCATGAGCAAGGTATTAATGTCACACTAAAGCCTCAAAGCGACCCTACAGCAAGTCAAATAGTTAATGGATATAATAACGACATGCTTAAACGATTGCATAACGGTATGCCGCAACGTGCGTATACAGAAAGCAAACGCAAATGGGCAGAACGTCCGAAACCCACATTCAATATTCCTTCAGGTATTATTAAGAATGAAGAAAATGTTCCTGCTCACTTTCAAGTAGAGTTTGAAGATAAGGATGGTAAAAAATGGTATATGGATCAAGCAGAACGATTTAATGCATTTAACTTTAACAAGTTTAAAGGTTGGAGTTGTAATGCAGGTTATCAAGGCATTATTATCCGAGAGCCCGACGGCAGCGTAAAGCGTAGCTATAGTTGTCACGACGTGCCTTTAGGAAACATTGAAACAGGGTTTAAGTTATTTGATAAACCACAGCCTTGCATAACAGAAAGCTGTGTTAGCAGTGCAGACAGTAAAATTCCAAAAGAAAAATAATGAATTACTTTACATCTAAATATCCAATACTATGTGTACCTATGAATCAAGTATCAGATGTAAATCTTGCATGTGCTGTGCATGATGCCGGAGCTTTTCCTAGTTTATCCTGTTATAATTATTACAAACAAGGTAAAATACATTTAGAAACATTTTTTAATTCTTGTAAAGAATTTTCTAATCGTACTGGATCTACAGACATATTGTTAAGTATATCTTGGGAAGATTTTTTATTAGACGAAGTTCAAAAATTTTTAATAGAAAATAATTACAGATATATTGAGCTGTTTCATAGACCGCATGATGATATTTGGCCTGTGGTCGAAAACACAATTAAAATATTAGAAGAAAAAGATTTTCGTATAATTTTTAAAATCTTAAAAATTGTTAAGCCCATAGAAAAATATTCAGCTATAATATTGAAAGGATCCGACGGAGCAGGTAGGACCGTTAATGATAAAGGAACCATAGAGGAAAACTTCAACTTTATAAGAGATAATTATCCTAATAAAGTGATTGTGCCGAGCGGAGGAATAGGTACTTCGGAACAAGTAAAATATTATTTAGACCGCGGTGCTGCATCTGTAGGCATTGGTACTCTATTTGCCGCTAGTGAAGAAAGTTGTGTAACAGCTATAACAAAAGAAAAAATGATAAATTTGACAATTGATAACTTATCTAAATTTGGACCTCTTACTACGCAAGGTATTGTGTTTCAATTAGATAAAAATGATAATAATAATATGTCACGATCTCTTTCAAAAGCAGTAAATCTAGGCAACGACGGAGCGATATTTGCAGGGACAGGTATTAATAATATTAATCGAATAATGTCAGTAAAAGATATTATTATCTCTTTGACAAACGATAAATATTAAGATACGGAGTTATATTAATGAACAATTTTTTCTGGGACTTTGAATACAAATGGAATTTCCCTAAAATAGACACTTTATTCCCTAATAGATATTTTTCACTTCGAAACAGAACTGTATCTAATGATGTTCTCGATGATGAGTTTTTACACTTATTAGATAATGCCGGTTTATATGTTCACGAAACTAAAGCTGTATACACACCTGCTAATACAAATATTAAAAGTATAAAATATGGACAAATTACCAATGATACAAATTTGCAACCGAGTTCGAGAATTGATATTGTTGTTCAAGGTGCAGACACTTCTAATCTAATTTGGTGGAATTCTAACGAAGAAAATTTTTTAGAAGAATTAGATGCGAACGGCGGAAAAATATTAAAAACTAAAAATCAAAACAACTTCACAAAAAAATTATCACATAGTTTTAGTTCTGCATTGATCAATAATGGATTATGGACTAGTATAGAAACTACAACAGAAGACAGAATATGGTTAAGAGTGTACTTCAGACAAAAGAAAAATAAAGAACTTGTATCTTTTTTTGATGCAAAATCTCTTCTACAAAGAGTTTTATAATTAATCTAAAGTTTCGATCTCTCGAGACACTAATACAGAAGTTACTCCGTTCGCTGTATTGTAAGCTTTTCTTTGATCCCAAAAATCTTGCAAAAAAGGGTCTGCTTTAAAAGCTTCATGGTCTTCTTGGGAACTCCATACCATTCTAGAAATATAAGTAAGGCCATCATCGCTTACATTTCGTTCGGAAAACAAACGAATGTGTGCCCAATTATTTGAAATATACTCACAAACTTCGTCCGGAGGAAGCATTAGTCTAATACTTGGATCTGGAACTGTATATGTGTAAACTGTTTCGTAATATGCCATCTTATGCCACCTTAATTCCGTTAACTAAATCTTGTCCAAACTCTAATTCATATTTAGGATACACTGTTTTAAGAGCTCCAGCAAACTTTGATTTCTCTTTTTCAGTCATTGTAACCGTTTCAATGCCGTACTCTTCAGCTTCTGCTTGAACACGGAAGTTATCTTTAATACTTTCTTCACGCTCAATTTGTGCAGCTTGTAATGCAGCTTCTGCCCAAACTTGTTGATCATCCTTGCTCATTGAATTCCATACTTTTTTGTTTGTAACAATTGAAGTAAGGAACAAACTATGTTGAGTGTCGTTGATAAACTTTGCAGTTTCATGTTGTTTTCTAGCAAAAAATCTAGCATATGTAGTAGTGCCTGCTTCGATACGGCCTTCCTTCATTGCTTGATTAATTTCATCAACTAGCATTGGTACTGGAGTTGCATTAACAGCTTTAAACATATCTGAACTAACAGGGCTTTTCGAACAGGCTACTTTTAAGTTATAAAAGTCTTGTAGATTTGTAAGTGCTCGTGTACTAGGAATAATTCTGTAGCCGCCACTGTAAGTAAATGCAAGTCCTTTTAGATTTGTATTTGCTTCTAAACGATGAAACAATGACTGACCGATATCCCCGTCAAGCACTCTGTATGCGTGTTCGTGATCGTTGAATAAGAAAGGTAATCCTAAAACCCAAAGATGTTTTTCTAATTTGCCTAGCGTTTCTACATAAGTTGTAGCAATATCAATCTTACCTTCATTTACATAGTCAACAACTTTTTCACGATCTGAACTGTGAATAGTTAGACTATGACCTGTAAGCTCATTCCACTCTTGTAGGCCCATAACTTTAAGTTTATATCTTCCATTTGTGCCTTGTTCAACTAAACGACTAAATTCGTCAGCGGCTCTTAAAAATACATGGAATGGTTCGTGTGCGATAACCCAGGTAAGTTCTCTTGGTTCAGTCATTGTTTAACTCCGTTATATGCATATATTTATCATTTTTTAGGAGGAAAGATTTCTCTGTAACCTGGCTCTAATAATTTACGATTACCAGAATAAGCATCTCTCAATCCTTGCTCTGTAAGTGCATCTTGGTTTAAGATAACAAATCTATTTGTACGCAAATTAACAGCACCTTCGCCTAGCAATGCATTGTTAATATGTTTCCTGTACCATGCTAACACTTCGGGACTTGTTCCTTTATGTGTAAGTACACCCACAGTAGATACTTGAATTACATTTGGAATAACTTCGTGAATTGTAGGAATTCCTGGCAATATATCAAGTTCTTCTTTTGATAATACTGCAATATATTTTAACTTTTCTGCTTGATATAAAGGTACTGTAGGTGGAACTCCGCCAACCCATACATCAACTTTTCCACTGGCTACATCAGTAGCGGCTGGCACACTCTTACTATATTTTACAAAAATTGCTTTATCCTCATCAACACCTAGTGCATCTAAAATTAAATTAGTGGCAACAATTTGATTAGGAAAAGTTGTAGAAAAAGTAATCGGAGTATCTGTTGTTTTTAACCAATTAAAAAACTCTTCTCGAGTATTAATTTCACTTTCGGTGCTCACAGCAATTACAATACTAGATGCAATAACACCTGTAATGTATTCAAAGTCATTTAAGAAATCGTAGGTTACTAATTCTGGATTAGTAACTTCGCCCATAACATGACTAATACTTGTAGTTGCAATCAGTGTATGATCGTCTGGTTCTAGTGTCATAAAATGATTAGTAGCAATAATACCTGCACTACCTGAACGGTATTCAAACACTAACTTTGCACCAGTTGCTGATTCAAAATCTTCTTGAAAGCTTCTAAAGCCCGTATCGTGAATTGATCCAGGCGAACTAGGAATAATTACCTTGATGGGTTTTGTAGGCTCCCACGCCTGTGCGACTGTGGATAAAAATAATCCAACGACAATTGCAATAAATTTCATATGATCTCCCGTTTTTGCAACTGTACTTATTTTATAGAGATCTATGTTGTATTATTATTGAATATATTATAAACACCAGCACCTATAAACACAATTATTAATGTGAGAATAATCAAACACACATTACTGCCTACAAAGATCGAAAAGTCACCTTGTGATATTGTAAGTGCTCTGCGGAAGTTATCCTCTAACATAGGACCTAGAATGAATCCTAGAATAAATGTCACAGGTTGTAAATTTAAAATATAAAAAATATAACCTAGTCCTGCAAAAAATGCAACAAGAAATAAGTCGTTGATATTAGTATTGACTCCGTAAACTCCAATAAAACAGCACACAAGAATCAACGGATAAAGTACATTGTAGGGAACTTTTAACAACTGCACCCATATCTTGATCAACGGATAGTTTAAAACAAGCAATATAACATTACCTATAAGAATACTAACCACAAGTCCCCAAAATAAATCAGGATGATTTTCAATAACCATAGGCCCTGGCACAATACCAGCAACCATCATTGCACCTAACATCAGTGCCATTGCCATACTCTCAGGAAGTCCTAGACTCATTAAAGGAATAAAACCTGCCTGTGCTCCTGCATTATTAGCCGCCTCTGGCGCCGCAACGCCTTCGATTGCACCTTTACCAAACTCGTCTTTGTGTTTGCTTACTTTTTTATCAAACACATAGGCGGCATAACTAGCAGTGGCAAGTCCGCCGCCTGGCAACAGTCCTAGAAATCCCCCCACACCTGTACCTCGAAGTGCCGCAGGTATTAATCGTTTAAGTTCAGCCCAAGTAGGGACAATGCTTACTTCGCCGTCACTTATTGCACCTTCTGTTCCTTGATCAAGATTTTTTAGTATTTCACTAAATGCAATAACTCCTACGGCAACAGTAACAAATCCTATGCCATCTAACAGATCAGGAATATCAAATGTAAACCTATCAATGCCACTGTTAATATCTATGCCAACACAGCCTAGCAGTATACCTAAGAATGCTGTGCTTAATCCCTTGCGTAAATCATCTTCAGTTAGAACAGTAACACCAATAAACGCAAACAACATAAGCATTGTGTATTCAGCAGGGCCAAACTTAAATGCTAGATCGGCAAGCGGAGGACTTATTAAACTCATAAGTATAACCATTATCACGCCAGCAATAAAACTGCTGATAGCACTGGTCATAATAGCAGTGCCTGCTCTGCCTTGTTTAGCCATTTGATGTCCGTCTATGCAGGTCATTACAGCACTAGATTCGCCAGGTGTGTTAAGTAGAATAGCTGTAGTACTTCCGCCGTACTGTGACCCGTAATAAACGCCTGCGAGCATGATTAAACCGCTGATTGGGCCTAGTGCAAATGTAGCAGGTAATAACAGACTAATAGTTGTGCTAGGTCCTAGACCAGGAATAACTCCCACAATAGTTCCCAGCACACAGCCTATAAGCAAATACAATAAATTGTAGCCTAGTGTAGCAGTTTCAAAACCCAGCAGTAAGTTTTCTACCATAAAGGCATTGTCTCCATTAAACTGTATTTCATAGCAACAGTTAACACGCTAACAGCCGCACTTAGATATAAAGTTTGCTTTATGTTAAATTTAGGGTGTATAAGAGCACTAGTCCATACAAGAAATAAAACAGCAACCAACATACCTGTATATTTGAATACAATAACACTACCACATATGCTAGCAAGAAGTTTGATACCGACAGCGTAGTTTGCACTTACTCTGGTATCATCTCGCCTAGCATCTAATAAAAATGTACTACCAATTGCACAAACAATTAATCCTATAAAGAACGGAAAGAAACCAGGTCCCATATAGTCAGGAGTTCCAATTCTATAGTCTAAACTCATAATACTAAATGTTGCACCACTAACAATTAAAAACAGTGCTACAGCAAGAGATTTATTCATTATCTAACCATTGCCTAAAGAAATTATCTTCATTATAGTATTCTAACACATCTACATCACTTTGTCTATAATATCTTGTATTGTTTGAATCAACGAGTATTGGACCGCGAGTAGCAAAGTGTTTGCTCATACTAGACCATTTAATTTTTGTATCTGCATAAACATCGTCATTAGTGTATTCTTTTATAATTTTTCTAAACTCTGTTTTATCATCTATGCTTTCTTGTATAGGAGCAACATTATTTGAACTCCATAGTTGTATGTCTCTTCCGGAATAAAATGTTTCATATTTATTAATTGGACTAATTCTTCCTAGAAACTTTTCCTTGTTATTTGCCCAACGAAAGTTAAAGTTAAACCACCAAGCAGCATCATTTACTGTTTCAATTGGTCTAGGACTAGACTTACCGGTCGTTGAAATGTAATCTCTAAAACATCTTGCTTCTCTTTCAGCCCAACCTGCTTGAATCATTAAAGATACTAAATTGTTATAGTACGGTTGTGTTAATGTTTTATATCCTGATGTTTTAGAAATTATTCCTGCAAGTTTTCCTCCTAGAATTAGATCAGCATGCTCTGCCTGCACAACCACACCGGGTAGCGATTGCGTTTTTAATTGTTGGATAAGAAGTTCAGTAGCTATTGTGTCAAAGTTAGACCTAATATGCTCTTGATAAAATCTAGGGTTTTCTCTAATACTGTCTTGATTACAGGCTATGGTTATGTTGTTTTTCGGAATATCTGCAAGCAAAAAACTAATCACCATTAGTGTAGAATCAATACCACCACTCCACATTAGATATATATGCTCGTGTTCGTCTAGTTCAATAGCACGGTCAATTAAACACTCTTTAAAAGATTTGTCAGTTGTTCCGTAGTGCAATTTATATTCATCGGGTATGCAACAATTCACAGGCATGGTGATAGTATTACTGCGATCTGTCATCCAAGTTTGGCTTACTATTTTTTTAAAACTGTTAAAGAATAAGACAAGGTCTTCCTTGCCTGTTTCTACTAATAAATGGTTTATAGAATGTTTGATCATTATTCTACCATTGAAAGATATAATTCTCTTTCAAAATTATACATTGCCCAAGATATAATATCCCTACGATTTTCCAATGTGTTTATTTTATCTACAAACTTTCTCCAAACAGCGTTCATTTTAACTGTGCTTATTGTAACACTGTCGTATATCATTTGTAATTCATTTCTTGCTTCTGCGTAAGATACACCTTTAATATCAGCCCACTCTTGTACAGTAGACGAGTGATCATCTTTAAGTGCTTGTCCTATAGCATATATGAAAACATCATCGTTGATAAAATTAACATTCCTTGCAGAAAATCTTATACAGTTCTGTTCTAATATTTCTAAACCTTCTTTGCGTAAAAGACACAATTCTTTTTTCTTTAAAAGAGTGTCAGCGAGTTTGCCCGTATTTGTTAATCCGTGTCTGATATCACTAGGTAAGTCGTCACAGTGTTTCGCGGCATTTCCTTCGCCTAACTTATTGTTAGCTCGATTTTGTATAAGAATTTGATTGCATGTTTCGCTGTATGTTTCCGCAACTGATACTACCATTGTACTGGTATTCAACAAGCCTTCACAGATTGCATTAGCCACCCTTATACTATCTGTTTTACATAACACAAGAAACGATTCCTGATCGACAACAAATATCTGTGAGCTATTATATAAACTATCTAACATTGCTAGATATTTATTGTATTCATAGATTGCAGGAATAAAAAAGGCAGTCCGAAGACTGCCTTTAGGATGACATTATTTTTATGAGTTTTTAATTTGACTGATTAAATCTGAGGAGAAATAATCTTTGTACTTGTCATACAAGTGTGCAGTTGCAGCTCTAAACTTTTCAGTTTCTTCTGCAGGCATATTAATAACAGGAACATTTTTAGCCTTGCAATCTTCAATGATTTCAGGAATCTGTTCAACTGCTTCTTTACGCTCCGCTCTAGCGGCATCGAGTGCAGCATTCTTCATAATTTCTTGTACTTCAGGAGTAAGCGTATCCCAATACTTTGTTGCAATGATAATACTAGTAAGGAATAAACTGTGTGCTGTGTCATTTACATATTCAAAACTTTCATTCTGCTTCAACGGAATAACACGAACAAATGTGCTTTCGCCTGCCTCGATAACACCCGTATCTGCTGCTTGATTCATTTCTTCTAGTTCTACTACACTGTTAACTTCTGCACCAAGTGCCTCGAAAGTGTCAATAGCAACAGGGCTACGGCTTGTACGAATCTTAGTTCCACGGAATGCATCGACAGATGATAGTTCTTTGTTAGAAGGAATAATACGATATCCGCCTGAATAAGTAAATGCTAAACCTCTTACAGCTGAATCTTTTTGTAGTCCGCCTAAGATGTACTCACCTATTTTGCCTTCTAATACCTTGTCAGCGTGATTGTGATCACGGAACAAGAACGGTAGATCTAACACAAACATATCACGATTGTATGGGCCTAACCAAGTTGTGTACATTTGACTCATTTCAACAACACCTTCTTCCATAAGTTGTAGAAGATCGTGTTTGGTTACTTTTTCACCGTTGTTATACTTTTCAGCATACTCGGTTAATGAAAGAATCTCAATATCCAATTCACCATTTGTTTCTCTCTTAACCGCATCGGAAAATCTCTGTGCCGCTTTGAGGAACAGATCGATTGGCTCGTGTGCGATTACCCAACGAATTTGTTTCATAATAACTCCTTTGTCATCCTATACAATATTTATCCTTGTTTAGCCTTTGCAATATTATCTGCGTGTTTTTCTAACAGTTGTTCGATTAGTTCGATGCTTTCGTTATAGAATTCGTCTACATCCTTGTCAAAGAACACTGGAGGTTTCATATCACTTAACTGTTGAATAGTTTCCTCTCCTACATTTAGAGTAGCTTGATTTAAAATATCACCTAGAGCATTGCGTTTTTCTAGAGGCATTTCTGTATTGGCAACAGTGATGTTAAACACAAATGGTGTAAGAACACCTTGTTCTCTTAATGTTGCAACTTCTAATAGATCAGGATGTCTTGTGGGGCAACTGGTTGCAAGTGGTTTAATTGCAGGATTTTTCTCTTTAATCTGTTTTAAGTTTTTAACTTTTTCTACAACAAGATTGATACTGCCATCTCCAGCCATTAAGATAAGCCCTTCGTAGTTTGATTTGAATACGACATAATTTACATCAAATCCAAACTGATCACCAAGTTGTAAACTAGTCAAGTGTGTTGCATTGCCTATGCCAACACCACCTACATTTAAACTGGTCTCACCGTGTAGACTTGCTACTCCTACAGTCTCATCTCCTAGATTAGAAATAACAACCCAGCAAGCATCGCCAAGTGCGTGAATAGGATCATACTTCGAACGATCCAATCTGCCAGATACAGTATGCTCGACATACTTAGGTGCTATTATACTAAGTCTATCCTGAGGACTGCGATCCATTTCATTTACTGCAATGATCTGTTGACCACCTGGCCTGTGTTCTAAATGGAACTTATATGTGTCTTGAATTTTATTTGCTTCTTCTACAATTTTTAGATATGCAGGAACGCCACCGTGACTTGCACTATACGGGCTTTGAATATAAATGTTTTCTTGTGCAAGTGCGGATAAAGAAAACAATGTTAAAAGTATTGCAACGAATTTCATTTTATCTCCAATCAATTTTGTAATTTAAAATTTGTTCTCGTACATAGTTATCAACAGACTCGTCTCCAAAGAACAAAGTCTGATATTTGTCTGTTAATGCAAAGAAAGAATCAAGTTCTGTAAATTTTTTACTCCAATTTCTTCCAGTAACTAACGGCATACTTGCAAATTTTATTTTGTGAGAAAAATACCAATCGTTTTTATCAAACTCGTAGATATATTTTTTTGCCGCCCATTTATAACTATGTTGTGTGGTTCCTTTTATTTTTTCTCCATTGTTGTTATTTGCCATACTCCATAGCTGATAATCCCTAGTACCATACCAGTTAATCATGCTATTTGTAAAAATATCTGTTCTATCTACGCCCGTGCTATGGATTGTGCCAGGGCGTAGAGCACAATGCATAAATTTAACATTAAAAATAATCCACCAAAAGAAATCGTGTAGACTGTTTATAGGAACAGTTGATGTTTTAATATTATTGTCTAACTTCGTGTAGTATAATTCACCAAACAGGTGATCTTTAATATCGTATTCTGTGTGCTTTGATTGTAAAATGCTGTTAAAATATTCTATTATTAAGTTTTTGTATTTTGAATAATGATAATCACTATTGCTTAAATTTTTATACAGATCAGTTAGTGTGTTTGTTTTATAGCCTAACTTCTTTCCGAGACTGAAAAATTGAGGGTACATTCGAGTGCCTAATTCAGTGCCAAATAACCCGTCACCTAAATCAGCAACAATGCTGATGCAATTTTTTTCAGAATGATTTTTCAAATCGTGATCGTTACTATCAATAACATTTAATTTGTTTTTTATATATTTTAAGTAGAAATTTGGGTTCTCTATGATACTGTCAGCACTCATGCACACTGAAATTTTGTTTAATTCAGATATTGTAAGATTTTTTAATAAAGAAACTAAAACAGTTGTACTATCAATTCCACCTGAATAAAATACAAGATGTTGTTTATCGGTTTTATTAATACTATCCAAAATTATATTAGCAGTTTGATCTGTAATGTCTGTGAATGTTTTTGAAAAATTTGGATTATATTCGGGCATCGTGTAGTTAGGATCAACTTTTACAGGCCACGGTGTACTCCATTCACCTGCTCTAGGTATATACGATTCAAATGTGAATGCTCTGGATATATTTAAATAAAATCTAGACGCATCTGTTAAATCATTGAGGATAGGATTTATTACTGATCGAAATGATCGATTGTACATAGAGGTTTGAACAAAATAAAAATTATCCATTTTTCATATACTCTCTGAATATAGTTTCATATTTTTTAAGCATGGTAGGTCTTGTTGATTTTTGATAATCAAAAAAACTGTTTATCTTAGATCGAACTTCCTCTTCATCTAATGAAAAATATAAAATATGATCTATATTTTTTCTAAACCCGCCAACGAATCCTATAGAATCTTGTTCTAAACTAAAACAAGAGTCTGCTTCGAGATCTAAAAAATCAATATGATTAGAATCATTTAATTGTGCATCAGTTAGCCAACTTGCTTTTACAATTTTAAAAACAAATCGTATGTAAGATCGATGTTTAGATAATGTATTGATAGAAATATCTAAAGGATCACCTTTGTATTCTTCTCCATAGGTCTTACTAACTAATTGCGACATCTGAACATTTTGTTTTGCGTCACTAGGTTCTTTAAGACCATACTTGTAACAATTTTTTTCATTAATGTTATCATCATCTATCGGGCATACACAAATACTCATCTTTGATGATAATAACCTAGCACAATGCATTGTTATCCAAAGATCGCAAGAAACATTTAAAAACCTTTCTAATGAATTTGAGTAAAGACCAAACTTTTTAAAATCTGTATTCATAACCTGTCACTTTTAGAAATATCTCATCTAGTGTATATTCTTCAAATCTTCTAAATGGAAGACCTTCATATTTTTTTGTTAAAAACTTTTCAAAGTCTTTAATTAGATCTTCACAATTTTCAAAACCTATCTTTTTTTCTCGTTTTAACAAATTAGGAATTTCTTCTAAAAACCCTTCGAACTTTGTCGAAGTATGCCCAATTTTCCCGTAGTATCCATCGTTTATTAACTTATGAAACCATTTAGTTTTTGTGTGAGATAAGAATAACCCCGGTGTCCATTTAGGCCATTGATAAATTGCTGTTCTTCCAGTTTCTATATTGTAGCGATCGCATGCAAAATCATGCTCGAAATCCCAAGCTACCCACTTACCTTTTTTAGTGTAATTGGCATCTTTTCGTTGCCACCCCAAATCACCCATTGCAACAATAGGCAATCCGTCAACATAATCTGCAAACTTTAATTGTGGCAATAATCTAGGACGATCGCATTGTGCGATCTCTGATATTTTTTCAGCATCGCTGTTGAAAAATTTTTGTAAATTCATGTCAATGACTTTTATGTCGACACCTAAATTATTAGAAATAGCAACAGCGTAACTTACATCATATAAATTGATGTCGTTTTCGTATCGTACTGTGTACACATTGGGCTTACAACCAATCTCTAAAAAAGCTCTTAACATGAGCTCACTGTCTATTCCCCCACTAAAAAATATACTAGGTTTTAAATTAGGATAATGGTCTATAACACTTTTTGCTGCTTTTATATGTTCGTTCCAGATCGAACTAACTGTAACTTTCTGAGTGGTATGAATAATTTTAAATTTTTGATTAGAAGATTCAGATCTACCACCAAGAGGACCATTGTCATATTGCCAAGTAATCCAGTTATTTTCCGTTGCATAATGCATTATGTCCTTCCCAAGTTCCAAATAGTCTGTCCCAAATACTTATAAACAATCCATAATTCTTTTTAGCATTTTGATGATGAACTAAATGGTCCTTTCCACTTGTAAGAATAGGAATGTTAAAATTTGAATTATGTTCGATGCGTTCTTGTAATAATGCTGCCCAAAGATAATAAGCAATTAAAATCCACCATTGCCCTGTAAAATAACAAAAAACAATAGTAGGTATAACTTCAGTGGTCCATAGATCTAATGTACTCATCCAGGTGTCATTGTATAAAAACAAATTATTCCAATGCCAGGTAGGTGTTTGTTCGATTACATATTTATGATGATCCCAGTGTATTTCTTTTAACACAGGAGCATAGTGATGAATTCTGTGGACCCAATAAATCATTAAAGTCCAGAACAAAAAATAAATGATAAGCATTTTATGCCTTTTTAATCAACCTTACGACATAGGATCCGATGTCTACTTCCCACCAGCGGTCGCTGTGACTCCAGTGCCCTGGATGCTTGTGGTGATTATTGTGCAGTGTTTCTCCCCAACTCAGGAATGCCCAAGCCCAATTATTAACACTGTCGTCATTTGTGGGATATCTTCTATATCCCCCAAACCAGTTAGGTTTGTGTCCTACATAGTTTACAATATTGCTCATAACGCCGCTGATTATCATAGGAAGCCAATGTAGGAAAATCATTAGTTCAACACCGTCGAGTAAAAATAAAAATAAACTCCAGCTTGCGATAACAGCAAAATAATATCTGTGGAGGAACATATGGAAAGAATCTCCAATAAGATGCTTCATTCGCCATTTAACTTTACTGGTATCTAGATCATATTCTAATGCAAATGTTCTTAAACCTTGATGTGCAGGACTATGAGGATCTTTCTCCGTATCGGAGAATCTATGATGGTTCATATGGATAGCAACCCAAACAATGCTACTGCCTGTGTTTGAAAAAGTACCTAACAGTGTTCCTAGTTTTACGATCCAGGGATGTGTTTGATAAGAACCATGACATAGTTGTCTATGAAAAGTTACACTAATTCCCAGTCCAACATATAAAAAATAACCTAATACAGGAAGTCCTAGAGTGTATGCTGTAAATCCAAATGTATGGTATCCCCATACGCTTCCTAACAGTGCAACAGCTAAAACTAATTGTGCAACCAAAGTATTACTTGTTAAATATTTCATAGTTTTATAATTCTAATTATCAATGCTACAGGATCTAATTCCCACCATTTTTCTTTTGTAGTATAACTTTGAGGTTTGTTATGATGATTGTTGTGCCAAGCATCACCCCAAATTAACGGCCATAAAAACAAGTTGTTAGTACTGTCGTTATCTATTTCATAATTTTTATATCCGTGTTTATGAGCAAAATAGTTAAAACTATTTTGACTAAACTGTATTAATAGCAAAGGAACAACATATCCAAAGTATAGTAATTCAAAATTGATAAAACCTAACAGTAAGACCAATCCTAAAATAAACAACAAATAATAATTATGTACAAACAAATGTTGTTTGTTTATCAAGTCCTTAACTAAAAAAGTTTTTATTTTTTTATCAGATACTTCTCGAGGTTTAAAACCAAAAAATCTAAAACCAGTGTCTTTAGGTGAATGAGGATCACCTTCTGTATCTGTATGTCTATGATGTAATCTGTGTATATATACCCAACCTAGAGGGCTTCCTCTTCCAGAAAAAATTGCAATTATTGTAAATATGTATTCTAAAAATTTATTTTTAAATTTAAATGTTTGGTGAGAATAATATCGGTGTAAGGTTAAACTTAACCCAATAATACTAAACAAATAAAACATCACAATCGACAACAGTATGTTTTGTATATCGAAACTGACCCATAACACACCTACAAGTACCATTAATAAAAACGAATACTGAATGTAATTCAAAGTTCTAGGATTTGACTGTACTAAATTATACATAAGAGTATTTATTCGTCATCCCAACGAATAACTTCCCAATTGAAATTATAACTTTTATCTATTTTATCATATACAACCCATTGTTTTGTATGTTGTATGTTGCAAGGAAAAGGAGACTCAAAAACTCCATTGTAAAACAACTTGTTCGGTGTTCTGTTTTTTACAATTCCAAACCCAGATCTTTTAATTGAATTAATTAAGTTTTTATTGTATTCATTAAAAGTTAAAAAAAACAACTTACATTTTTTTTGTTTAGACCAAGTTAATTGTAGAGGTAAAATATATTTTCCTATTAAAAATTGTGCGCGATATTTTTTATTAACCCATGCACGGACTCCGCCGAGAGCAACATTCTCGTCAAAGTCTGAAATATAAACTCCAGCCATCGCTTCTATTTTTCCGTTGATTTTTAAAATATAAAATTCACCTTTTGGGTCGACTAATCTTTTTTTCTTATAGATGAGATATGGTAGTGTTGAGTTATTTGTTTCCCAATCTTCGCTCCACATGTTTGCGCTGGCAGGATGGTCAATTTCTAAAGAAGCAGTTTTTAGAAAATTAAAAAAATCTTTTTGATCTACACAGTCTAAGGTCAAAACTTCAATATTCATTAAATTTATTCAAATCTCTTAAATCATTTATATCTAAACTAATAAAAGTTCGAAGCTGTCCTAGTTTTATGTTAGTAACAGAATGTAAACCGTCAACTTTTAATAAGCACCATTTAAATGGCTTTATATTCTCTTCGTACAAAAGATTTTCTTCGTCATCATACCATTTAGTTTTAACATCATTGCCTCCCAAAGTCAAGTAGTAATTTAATGCGTATCTGCGACCAATATCTCTGTGTTTTCCTTGATTACCGTTGTACTGTGGTTTTCCTTGCCTCTTAGCGTAAAACGAAACATTCATTAAATTATTTTTCTGCAATTGTAAATTATTAGGAAAAAAAGGTTTTGATATATTTTCTATAATCCAATCGTTAGCGTTTGAAGGTAACCAAGTAGCGGAATTAGCTGGACCTCTAGGATCGTTTAACGGACTTAGTGTAGGATCATTATCTATAAGGTCAATGTTGTCCATGCACACAGAAATAAATTTATCTGGAAACCTAGGTAGATCGATGTATTTGAATATCATAATTCTATTTATAATCTTTATAAATGTATAAGTAGAATAGAGGTCTTAAATATGCAAAAACAATTTGCTGTCAATATGTTTGACAATTGTATAGATGAAAAATTTAGAAAAGAAATTTGGAATTATACACAAAATATACCCTGGCATGTTACATGGAAAGCTATTCAGTCAAAGCATAAACACTACGATTATATACCTGATAAAGTAACACAATGGGAACGAATGAATCAAGATTGGATTCCTAGTATGTATATGCCAAGAACTGGATTTGGAAGCGATAATGCAACATTAGAACGCGATCATCCATTGGTACATGAACTATGGGCACAAATTAGTAATATACTTGGGAATGAATTTGAGATTGCAGGAATACCCGAAGGTTTGCCTATGGATGTTATTGGAAAATGGAAATCTCCCACACCAATAGATACATCTTTAGAGCCGGGATGGCGAATATACGGTAATTCGCAACCTTCAGAAAATATAAAACGCAGTCATGGAGTTCATAGAGATAGCATTTTATTAGATGATAATAGTTATTTTACTTTATTATATGTTGCTAATTTAGAATGGTATCCAACTTGGTTCGGAGAATGCGTATATTATCCTAATGATATAGACGAACTTACAGGCGATACACAACAATATCAACAAGGATATGGTCAGAGTAGAGAATTTCCTGTAGGGTGGTTAGACGAAGGACGAGTAGTGAGTCCTAGACCAGGAAGGATTATTTTATATGATAGCCGTAATCTTCATACAACTCGACCGAGTGCTATATGGGCAAAAGAAGATCGAAAAGTAATTGCATTTAGACTAAGGAGAAAACATGTTTAAAAATTTTATTATTGCATTTTTTGCAATATATATCGGAATGGCAAAGTCTAGCGAATTTACAGTTATGTTCAATCCTGGAGGAGTTAGTGACATTCTTACAAGGTACACAGCCAACGAAATGGGCAACGAATATTCAGTTGTAAATCGTCCTGGCGCAGGCGGAAGAATTGCTATCAGACACATGCTAGCAGAAGGTACGCCTGCTCTTGCTACAATGGCGCAGGTGTATGTCACTAACACTATTAAGTATGATAACTTAGAATACAATCCAGATACAGATATTGAAACAATTGGAGTTGTTGGAGTAATGCCAAACGCATTAGTTTGTCGTAAAGATCTTCCCATTAACACACTTGAAGAATTTATTAATCACAACGAGCCACTAGCATTCGGCATTGGCGGATATGGTAGTGGTGAGCATATGGCTACAGAGGCACTATTTACAAGAGCAACAGTTAGACATATATTAGCACCGTTTGCTAAAGGGGGAAGCACGGCAGTAGTTGCTTTAGCTGGAGGACACGTCGATTGCATGTTTGGAAACTATCCCACAGTCAAAGCGTGGGTTAACGATCCTAAAGTAAAAGTTATTTTTACAAGTCACGAAGTTGGCCTAGGTGTTCCAACTTGGAATAGCGTATTTGGTGAAGACTTCCCCTTTCAAAATATGATTTCTGTAATACTTCCGAAAAATATGGACCCATCACAAAATGAAAAAATTAAGAGAGATGTTAGACATGCATTTGCTAAAGAAGGATTTAAAGATGGTCTTGCTGAATTAGGAATGTTTCCAATCGCCGAAACAGATGCAAAAAGTATTCAACGAGCTTTAGACAATAATATCGTAACCAGAAACTTTATCTTATTTAATAATGTTAAATTAACAAACTAGGATTTATATCTCCGATATAATATGCTTTAGCGAAGTTTTGCAGGCCGTCATTTCGGCCTGTATCTTTATCGAATCTAAGAAAATCACTAAGTGAATTTTCTATATATTGTACTCCTTTTTGCCATATATCGTTTGCTAGAGTTCCTTTACACCCTTCGATAAACCATGCATCAAATTCAGAGTACCAATCCATAGTGGCTTTATCAACCTGAAACCAAGAATTATTCCATGTTGTTGGATATATTACGGGTCGAAGTAGTCTTTCGTGCCAATATCGGACGGTTGCGTATGTTGTAGTTTTTCTATTCCAATACTGTATGTACTGTGGGTTATTCTCTAGCCATCGCTTTACAGCGTGTCCTTGTTTGATTAACATTTTTACAGAATCGGGATCCCAATAAAAATATTCTACAACACTATTATCGTAATCTTTTACATGATCTATGATAGTAACCATGTTACATGCACGATCATTAAACCTAAAATAAAATTTGCCGTCTTCAATCAGACTTTTAGGTTTTTCTACCCCCAAAACAATTCCAATTGATTTTTCTCGATCAAACTTGCGTCTTACTTCATCAAAATACACATAGTTGTATCTAGTAATGCCGATAGGATTAAGAGCTTCCCTTTTATTCATAACCCAACTTTCGTCCCCTGCACTTAACAAACTATCAAACACATGATCTGTTAAATCGCATATGGTTATTTTAGTACGAGGTATTAGATGTTCTACTTCTTTTAATCTAGGTATTGTTTGCAGGTAATGCTCCGCACCTTGATTGGTAGCATTTTTATTTGCTGGATCAATAAAGGTTGATTTATTCCATCCTTTTTCCATAGTGTTGATTAGTATTTCGTCAATGTACAATCCTTGTCTTATAAAACTCATAAGAATATTATGACTGTCTGATCCTCCACTATAACTTAAAATAAGATAATCATATTTTTCTCTAAGTTCTTTAGATCTTTTATCATAGAAATAGTCAAGACTTTCGGATGGCTCGTGTGACCAGTTATAGAGATTAAACTCTTCATCGTTGAACACCCAATCAACAGACTGGCCTGTTTGTTTTGAATGAAAAAAAGCTTGGATTTTTGATTCAAAGTTGAGATTGTTGCAGGTATAATATCCTAGTTTTTTATTAATAAACATATTAATCGATATTAATTTTATTTTGTAAAGATATCCAACTAGGATTTCCGAAATTACTGATTCTAAAAGTAAGTCTATGTAAAATTCTTTTTTCTAAAATTTCTGGATCATTTTGATCTCTTTTATGTAAGCTAAGAAGCTGATCACTTAAAACGATATCACCTAATTCATATTCGTGTGTATACATATATTTTTTTTGAAATATAAAATTTTTTAAATCTTCGTAAAGTTTTTGATCTTTTGATATTATTTTGCATTTATTATTAGTATAAAAGTATATACCTTTTGTACCAGCAATATTTTCTTGCACAAGCCACATTCTGTAAATTCCAGTATTGCCCCTAGTAATTCTACCGTCCCCTCTATTTGAAAGCATAGCTTGTTTTTGTGTTTCTGGTAATCCAGAAGCCCATATTTCTGGGGAGTATTCATATTCGCAAAATACATTTTCACATCTATTTTTAAGATCTGTAGGCATTTCTTCGTATGCTTTTGCAAGATTTAACCAAGTAGTGCTTGTGTTTTCGCAATCTTGATATCCTTGAAGAGCTACGCCGTCTGCTCGATCTAATCCGTTTAAATTAGCATGCCAGTCTAAAATTCCAGATCCGAATATACCTGATTTTTTACCATCAATCTTTTTTCCAGTAACTCTCTGAACTGGATAAGTTGTTGGATCGTCCCATAATAACGGATCGATCATTTTAGAATTAGGATCCGGATTGTATATTTCTTTTCCTGTTTTTGGATCCCATCGAAACTGCGTATAGTTTGATATTGGCCCTAGATTACTTACAAAGTTAGTAAAAAAAGCTGGAGATTTATCTTGTTTTTTAATTACAACAATTAAGTTCTTTTTTAAATGTTCTAAAACTTTGTTAATATCATTCTTAGATGCACAAGTAATATCAAACTCATCGATCTGTAGAGCAACTCCATTGTTAATAGATGTTAATTTCATTATATACCTTATATATTTTTAGAATATATATATTTAATTTTTATTAGTCTATATTAAATACTTCTTGAATAGTTCTTCCTTTTGTAGGATGCAATATCCATCTTACTGTAAAAATTATTCTGTAAGTAGGGTTTGGGTTTGATATAGAATGCATAATATCATTCCTTACAAAATACGGATTAATTAATTCTAATTTACACTTTTCTACCAATGCATGCTTGTCCTTAGGAACGCATCCACCTAAATATCCATTTTTAAATAAATTTTTAATGTTTTCTTCAGGACAATCGTAAAAATGCATATAGGTATTATTATAGTTTTTTAGAGGAATATTTAAACCAAAAGGCGATCTAAGTGTTTTTGTTCCGTCAATATGAGGGCCAAGTTTTCCATATGGCTCTGTGATATAAAATCTATATGCACGAATTGGCATTTTCTTTTTAGAAAATAACCAGTTTGTAAATATAGGACATTTTTGAATTATTATTTTTTCGTCTACAGAGTAGGCATGTGTTAATTTCTTAGAATCGATATCAACAAGATCAATTAGTTCTTTTTGAATATCATGAAAATCAGGTATGTTAATTTGTTTAAAAAATGTTTCCACACAATATTTAACACAATCTTAGTTGATATAAAATTAATTTTATATATTAATGCAAGTTTACCCACCCGCCTGTGGTACCATCTGTATTAACTTGAGCTTTCGCAACATCAGTTACATATACGAGCATACCTGCTGTAGGAGCAATTAAGTCTGCATCTCTTGCAGCCGCATTTGCATATGTCTTAAGTGTAAGAGCACTTTGCATTGCAACTTCACCAGTTGTTTGACTTCCTAGTTTATCAATATTGAGTTGGCCGTCATAGTTTAGTGTGGCAATAGTGCTACTACTAGTGCCGTTACTTGCTCTCCATCTCAAACCAGTTCTCATTCCGTTTGCAGTAGGAGTATCTTCGACAATTGCTGCTTGGCTAATTCCGAATACACGATCTGTTCCGTTATGTCCGTAGAACATTATTTCTGCAACTTCGTCTCCGGTTTGAAGAGCTTCTGATGCTCCGTTAGCACCTCTAGTTCTATAAAACGCAAAGTCTACTGCATCAACATTGTTGTGAAATTGCTCCATAACAAATCCATCTTGAAAGGTAGAACTTCCGTCGTTTATTACTAGTCGCATTCTGCCAGTTGTTTCTGCATTTCCTACAGTAAAGTTACCTGAATTAGAAATAACTGTAAAATCGCCAGTATGTTGTATTCCAGTTTCGTCGAGAATCACCGATCTTAAATATAGTTGATCATCAACATTAAAATTTCCTCTCACTCTAGCATCAGTTTCAAAGCTAGTCAGATTCCAGATATTTATAGTTCCTGAATCTGGAGAATAAACATTGTTCATATACGAATTGAGTGAAGTTAAATTATTAGTTGTGATATTCGAAGCTGTAATATTAGGTATGTCTGCACTTGGAAAAGATGCTTCTCCTGTAAATCCGTCGATTAATTGTGTACTGGAATCAGAAAACACAGATCCTATAAAATTGCCTCTAAGCGTGTTACTAGAAGTATCAACAATTAAAACACTATCATCGCCAACAATATCAATTTTAAATTGACTACCGGTAGTTGGGTCACCTAGCGGAATACCATTTACAGTACTTCCGGCAGGTAGGTCAACTGCTGTACCATTTGAAACTATTTGAGCATCTCCTAAATATAAACTAGAACCGCTTAGATAAAGATCTTTAAATCTGTTTGTAGGACTACCAATATCGTATGTTTCTTGAGCATTGGGGATAATATTGCCTTTGACTGTGCCATCTAAATTAATTTTAGAATCTACAGCATCAACTAAAACACTAGAGTCATCACCTACAATTGTACCTTTATAATCACCCCTGAATGCACTTGCAGTAATTGTACCACTAGTGGTAATATCTCCCGAGCCGCTGAGATTGAATGTACTCATGTTAACATTTTGAGTAAATGCTGACAAACTTACATCGGCATCAACAGTGTTAGATCCTTCATTGTATGTGAAAGTTATGTCAGTGTGGCTTCCGTTTGTAAAGATTGCAGCCGCGGCATCTTGTGCGTTTTCGTCATTGTATCCTACAACAGGTGTTAGGGCATTTGCAAGTGTAGCACCGTCACCGATGAACAGTTGTTGTGTATCTGTTGTCCAAAGTAGTTCGCCACTGGCTAGCGGAACAGCGAGAATCTGTCGCTGTGCATTTGTCCCTCTGCGGATCTGTAAAGGCATATATA
>Ga0209953_1000063_pt1 | contig 41063 bp, 39 predicted proteins | sample SalPonred_H2O_MG_FD_185713 | JGI IMG/M metagenome (GOLD analysis project Ga0209953, IMG submission 185713) | Salt pond water microbial communities from South San Francisco under conditions of wetland restoration - Salt Pond MetaG... | ecosystem: Environmental > Aquatic > Non-marine Saline and...
AGCCAGACACATCGCTCAAGGCGCGCCTAAGTTTGTTTTTTTGACTCCAGGCCCTTACAGCGAGACATACTTCGAACATGCTTACCTAGCGCGCTACTTGGGCATACCGTTGGTTGAAGGCCCGGATCTAACCGTGCGCAGCAATCAGCTCTTTCTAAAAACGGTTCATGGTCTGCAGCGCATCCACGGCTTGATGCGTCGGCTTGACGATGACTTTTGTGACCCGCTGGAACTGCGCGCTGACTCAGCCATTGGAATTGCCGGCCTGCTACAAGTCGTGCGCGCTGGAAACGTGGTGATGGCCAACGCATTGGGAACTGGCTTTTTGGAGTCACCTGCCATTCAGGGTTTTCTGCCAGCCATATGCGAGAACATGCTTGGTGAGCCACTCATCATGCCCTCATTACACACGTGGTGGTGTGGTGAAACCGCTGCCTGGAAAGACATCAGTCCCGAATTGCACACGCAGGTAATCAAACCCACCTTTGCTAATCGGCAAGCGACCAATTTCGAGCCTGCTATCGCGAGCCTGCTATCTGAATACGATCAACAGCAGTGGCGCGAACGCATTGCGCGTCAACCTGACATCTATACAACTCAAACCTACCTGCCTTTTTCTCAGGTACCTACCTTCAATGGTCAAAACATTGAACCCAAAACTGCCATGATGCGTTTTTATGCCATGGTCGGCGCCGACGGCCAATGGCGCATCATGCCTGGCGGCATGACACGGGTTGCTGCGCTCGATCCGCATATTGTTTCTATTCGCAGCGGTGGCAGCACGCTCGATACCTGGGTTTTATCCGATGGTGAGGTCGATACATTTTCCATGCTGCCCAAGCGTTCTTCAGTAGCGCGTTGGGAGACCGAAGACGAACTGGTTTCAAGTCGTTCGGCTGAGAACCTCTTCTGGTTGGGGCGATACACCGAGCGCGCTGAGGGCATGGTTCGGCTTGCGCGTGAAGCACTCTCGCTCTTATCAGCCGATCAATCAACGAGCATGTCAACGGTCAACGACACCATTACCGAGTTGGCTCGACGGCAAAACCTCGTGCCGTATGACAGTCCCGATATCTCGAGCTCGTCGCTAGCGTTCGCTCGTTCTCTGATCAATCGGATGCGTGAGCCCGGTAACGGGGCGCTGCCTGATGTGGTGCAAAGCATGCAATTCGCTATGCAAGCGGTTCGTGATCGCCTACCGCCGGAGCATGTGGAGATACCTGGCAAAATCCGTGCACTGCTGCAACGCGAGCAATCCGAACATGACCTGCTAAATGTCTTGGACAAAATAGAGCTTCCGTTGGCCGCACTCGTTGGCTTTCAGCTTGATCGCATGACCAAAGACTTGGGGTGGCGCCTGCTGGCAGCCGGTCGTTTACTAGAGCGTCTGATCAATCAATCACAAATCATGACGCAGTTCTTTGACTCTACTGCGGTCTATACCGGACAAGGGTTTGATTCATTGTTGACTTTGTTCGATAGCGCCATTACGTATCGCACACGATACCAACGTCAGCAAGACATACCTGCGCTCATGAACTTGATTGTATTGGACCGCACAAACCCGCGAGCCATTGAAACAACAGTTGCGGGCTTGCGCGACCATCTGTCGTACTTGCCTGGCAGCAAATCGATTGTAAGTTCCTTGACCGATCTGAAATGGTCTACTGATCACAACACCGATCTCTTGACCGAAGTTAGAACGCTAACCCAAAAGGGATTTCAGTTATCAAACGACATCAGTCATCAGTTCTTTCTGCATGTCACAGAACGACGGTTCACCTCATGACTGCACGCCTGAGCATCGAACACACCACGCAATATGTATACGGCCACGATGTCATCTTGGCGCAGCACTTGGCCTATCTGCGCTTGCAATCGACACCTTGGCAGAAGGTTTTACAACATGCACTAATCGTGACACCCGAACCGAGCCATCTCGACGAGCAGGTCGACGCATTTGGAAATCATCGCAGTTACTTCTCGCTAACTCAACCACACCGCGCACTCACCGTGCACAGCACCAGCGCTGTCGAGAAGACACCTCGCTACGCGCAGTTCGACCCAAGTGCCACACAACCGTGGGAGTTGGTTCGTAACGCCATGGTCTATTCCCTTGAACAACCTTTTGTGCCGGCCTCGGAATTTGTCTGGCCAAGCCCTTATGTGGCGTGGCATGAATCTTTAAAGAATTATGCGCTGACCGCGTTTACGCCAGGTCGCCCCCTTGGAGAGGCGAGCTTTGCGCTATGCCAGCAAATCTATAACGATTTCACCTACGAAAGTGGCTCTACGCAGATTCACACGCCAATTGAAGTGGCTTTCGATGCGCGCAAAGGCGTCTGCCAGGACTTCGCGCACATCATGATTGGTTGCCTGCGTACGCTTGGATTAGCAGCCCGTTACGTCAGTGGCTATTTATTGACGACCCCACCAGAAGGCCAGCCCAGATTGCGCGGCGCAGATGCCTCGCATGCCTGGGTCAGTGTGTACTGCCCAGAGGCCCCAGGCCACTGGCTCGAGCTTGATCCCACCAATGCGACACTGGCCGATATCGACCACGTGTGTATCGCACAAGGCAGAGACTTCGGCGATGTGTCACCGCTGCGCGGGATCATCCGCGGTGGCGGTCAACACCAGCTGGAGATCGCTGTAACGGTTGAACCTAGTCAGGCAGACCATCAGCCTGTTGGCTAAGGCGCTGTTTGTCGGGATAAGGTCGCGGGTCTTGCAACACCCCACGCGAGACTTGTTCACGACAGGTTTGCCACCATTGCGGCTCGAGCAAGTCGGTATGCGCGCAACGAAACACTTTTCTGATTTCTGGATTACCAAGTAAGAACGTGGCGAACTCTTCCGGAAACACATCATTGGGGCCGATGGCATACCAAGGTTCACTGGCCATTTCCGCCTCTTCGTTGGGTGCTGGTGGTATCGCCCGGAAATTCATTTCGGTCATCGGTTGAATTTCGTCATAGTCATAAAACACCACTCGACCTAATCGAGTCACGCCAAAGTTCTTGTAGAGCATGTCACCCGGAAAAATGTTCGCAGCCGCAAGCTCTTTTATGGCATCACCATAATCGACGATCGCGCGATGACGCAGCGCCTGCGGCGCATCAACGAGGTAAATATTGAGCGGTGTCATGCGTCGCTCAATATACAAGTGCTTTAACACCAGCAAATCCCCACGCAACTCAATTTGCGTCGGTGCCACACGCTCGAGCTCTGCGATTAACGCCTCAGAAAACCTCGCTCTAGGCAGCGCTACTTGTGAATATTCCCAGGTGTCAGCCATCCTTCCAATGCGATCGTGCAACTTAACCATCTGGTACTTTGAGCGCACTGTGACCGGTGTCATACCGTCCTTGGAGATCTTGTCCTTGATCAACTTGAACACATAGGGATATGACGGCAAGGTAAACACACTCATGACCAGCCCGGGAATGCCAGGGGCCAAATCAAACTGATCATCAGAGTGCGCCAGGTGCTGCAAGAAGTCTCGATAGAAAAGGGTTTTACCTTGCTTTTGCAGACCAACCATGGTGTAGATTTCCGCCTTGGCCTTGCGCGGTATGAGTGAAGCGACAAACTCGACGTAAGCGGCTGGCACCTCCATGTCTACTAAAAAGTAAGCACGTGTGAAGCTAAAAATAGTGCTTAGATCGGCCTCGTCGGCCAGCAACGCATCAACGACAACCTGACCCGCCACGTTACGCACGAGTGGAATAACAAAGGGGTAGGTTGTGCCTTCGTTGATCATCCGCCCAACCACATAGGCAGTCTTATTTCTAAAAAACAAGCTGCCAAGCACGTGTAATTGACAATCGCTAGCTAAGCGATGGCCACTGGTGCGCGCAATCCGCTTGGCCAATTCACGTGCGCCAGCTCTGGCCAACAAGCGAACGTCTCGTGGTAGGTCGTCAAACCCACACGCCAGGCCGAAGTCGGCAAACATTTGTGTCAAGCTGCGCTTCAGTCCCCTTGAACTCGGGTAATAGACACGATAGACAGGTCGTTTACTGTCGAGGTAGTCGGTTGCAACTGCTGGGCGCACAAACAAAAAGTCATTATGAAAATAATCTCGATGCAACGCTCGACAGGTCACTGAGTTGTAAAAGGTTTCAGCGCACTCTGGTTGCTGATGGTCGGCAAGCAGCGTGACGTAACTCTGACGTACAGCCTGCCAGAACTGCCGTTGCTCTATGCTCATGACGGGGTCTTGGCTGCCGGCCTGGCGTGCAAGAACCGGGTTGAGTTTGGCCAAACATTCACGCACTCGCCGGTCGTAATACTCAATGCGCTCGCGCGAGAGTTTCTGGATGCCTAGCCAGTCGCCGGACTCAAACAATGATTTTGCGCGCTGCGCGCCATAGCGAAACAACGCGTAGTGACGGTCAAACCCGGTGAGGACCATCTGCGCAACCTCGGCAGGATCTAATTGAACCGGTTTGGGCTCGACAACAACAGTATCAGATGTTTGCATTGCAGCTTCACCACTCCGAACAAGTTCGCGACAGGTCGTTTCTCGACTTATGATGGGCTAACGGCAAAAACAGATGCCGATCGCACCCCACTGGCACATACAAATTGAGACCGTCAACATGAACCCAAATGAACACAAACTAGCCTACCCTTTGAACGACACGCTGCCTTTGCCGGGACACAGTATCGAAGTAGCCGAGGGCGTTCATTGGATAAGAATGCCGTTACCCTTTGCCCTCGATCATATCAACCTCTGGCTACTAAAAGACACCATTGACGGTCATACTGGTTGGACCATCATCGACTGCGGCATCAGTCGCGATGAAGTGAAAACGCTCTGGGAAACTATTTTTACCAACGAACTCGGCGGTCTGCCCGTTTTACGGGTAATTGTGACGCACATGCATCCCGACCATGTTGGACTGGCATATTGGCTGTGTCAGCGCTGGCAAGTTCCTGTTTGGATGAGCATGACCGATTACATGACTGCAAGGTTGTGGTCCAGTGGTGATCACAACAGTGCGGCCGGCGGCGAGGGGGCTTGGCGTCATTTTCACGCTCACGGCCTGCGCGACGCAGACGCCCTGGAACAGATCAAGGGCCGATCGAACTATTACAAGGGACTGGTGCCTGAAGCGCCCAAACAGTTTGTCCGCCTGCTCGATGGTGATGAGGTACAGATCGGGGGTGACACTTGGCGCACCATTGTTGGCTACGGTCATGCGCCTGAACACTTGTCTTTTTTTAACGCTGATAAAAACGTGCTGATATCAGGAGACATGGTGCTGCCTCGAATCTCGACAAATGTCAGCGTACAAAACCTTGAACCTTTGGCAAACCCGTTGCCGCTGTACCTGCAATCGCTCAGGCGCTATTCGGACCTGCCATCAGACACCTTGGTGCTACCCTCACACGGCAAACCTTTCACTGGCCTGCACGAACGCATTGAGCAACAACAGGTGCATCACGATGAGCGTCTCGCTGAAGTACTGGCAGCCTGTGAAACACCCCAGTCGGCTCATGACATTTTGCCGGTGCTTTTTAAGCGTCAACTCGACCTGCATCAAATGACATTTGCCATGGGTGAAGCAATCGCCCACCTGCACGCGTTATATTTTGCAGGTAAGCTAAAACGTCTCGTCGCAGGCGACGGCTTAATCCAATTTGTACGCACATGAGTCACCACAAAGGTCACCACCGAGATACTGATTTACTACACATCGGCAGTGCAGCGTTTGATCCTGCAACCGAGTGTGCCCCCGTCAACACCCCATCAATTCGTACCAGCACGGTCCGATTCAAGAGCCTGCAAGCTTTGGATGAGGTGCTTGCCAAGCGAGCCAGCGGTCAGCCGGCCATCACTTACGGGATTGCTGGTCTAGACACACATCGAGCCCTTGAAGAAGTGTTCATGACACTGGAAAACGGCTCCTACTGCGTGCTCAGTGCCTCGGGTCTGGCCTCTATACATTTGGTATTCATGGCCACCCTTAAAAGCGGTGACCATGTTCTGATCTCAGACAATGTCTATGGGCCGGTACGAAATCTGAACGAGACGTTACTCAAAAAGCTCAACATTGAGGCGACTTTTTTCTCGCCTGCCCATGATGATTTGGCAAGCTTGATTCGACCCAATACTCGGATGCTATACCTCGAGTCCCCTGGGTCGCTGTTAATGGAGATGCTTGACTTGCCATCACTTGCGGCCCAGGCCAAGGCACACGGTCTTGTTGTAGCGGTCGACAACACTTGGGGCACCTACCTGTATGAGCCGCTAACACTTGGTGCGGATATTTCTATTATTGCTGGCACCAAATACGTGAGTGGTCACTCTGATCTGTTGCTTGGTGCGGTCGTCGCACGCGAGGACGCCATCGCCAAACAAATTCATCAAATGCAATATGCCATAGGTAACAGCGTCAGTGCAGATGATGTTTGGCTAGCACTTCGCGGCGTCAAAACCTTGTCTGTACGATTACGTGAACATGCGCGCCATGCCAAAACAGTAAGCCAACACTTGGCCAACCATCCCAAAGTCAGCCGCATATACGACCCTGCCTGGTCACAAGACCCGGGTCATGAACTATGGCAACGTGACTGTCGCGGCGCCAATGGTCTGATTAGTGTGTCTTTGAATTGCACGCCAGAACAGGCGCGAGACTTTGTTGACCGTCTCACGTTATTTGGCATTGGGTTTTCATGGGGAGGTTTTGAGAGCCTGGTGCAATGGGTGAATCCAAGCGTACTAGAAAATCACCGTTATTGGACCGAGCATGGCAAGGCAGTGGTGAGACTGCACATTGGATTAGAACAACCCGAGGATCTCATTGCAGATCTGGATCAGGCGTTAAGCATATTGCCTGATCCAGCTTGAGCGCGCCCTGAATTAAAACCGATCAATCAGCTGGTTAGCAACATCTAGGGTTTCTTGATAACCACCAGCTTCGGATGGCGAGGTAACGTAGCGCCCACCCACAGCCACAGAAGGCGTTCCTTGAATCGCGTAACCTTTGGCAAGCTGGTCAGCACGCGTGGCTTTGGACTTGACACCGAACGACTCCATTGCAGCGGTGAACTTTGCACGGTCAACTCCCTGGTCAACCGCCCAATCGATCATTGCCTCTTGGTTAAACAGTCGTTTTTTCTCCTGATGTAAGGCAGCAAAGAACTTTGGGTGCAAGTCAAGACGGCCAACAGCGTCTAATGCATAGTAGAAATATTGGAAGGGCTTCATCGATTGATTAAATGCCACCGGCACCGAGCTGAAAGCCACATCACCAGGTAGCGTTTTTTTCCACTCTGCTACCAACGGCTCTAACACAGCGCAATGTGGACATGTGTAGGCAAAAAACTCTAGCACGACAATCTTGCCAGGTTCGGTTGGCTGTGGTGGGTTGACATTGACGAACGTATCAGCGGGCTGTGCAGCCACCGTTCCAACTGCCAAGAACGAGATTGCTAATACTCGACTTATAAATTTCCACATCTTGTCTATCCTTTTGTCCATTGAGTTGGTCACCGATCGACCCGTAGTTGACGCGCCACTTTATCGGCGCACCACATTCGCATTCACGTTTTCAGTGGCGAGTTTCTCACGCGCTGCGTTCATGTCATCAAGCTTTGCATAAGGACCAATCCGAACGCGATTCACCTGCATGCCATTGACTTCTGCTCGCTGAATCACTGTCGGTAAGCCCAACAACAACATTCTAGCCCTTAGCGACTCCGCGTCCTCCAATACTCTAAAGGCGCCAACCTGTAGGTAGTAATTGGCGCCACTGCTGGCCGCAGGCGCGGGTGTCTGGGGCGCGGCAGGTGGAGGAGGTGGCGGGGGAGGTGCCGGCATCGGTGGCTTGGCATCGTCACCATCTACGGGTAGCGTCGCGATTAACTCGCCAAGGGTATCGTTGTTGTCTTTGGGACTAGCCGAAGATGGCACAAGTCCCTTGTTTGGGTCTGGGGCTTGATCCGGGTCTAGTTCAGTGTCAGCGATCGACCGGCTTGCTTTATCAACAAATGGCATGGGCGAGTTCATGACGAAATAAGCCACTGCAGCAGCTGCACTAAGCCCGATCAACAGGCCAGCTATGAGACCGTAGAAAGTACTGCCGCGAGAGGTTTTCTTCTGCTTTGCCATGAATCGGTCATTATTTACATTCGTTGCGGGGCGCTCACACCCAAAAGATCTAGCCCGTTGGCAATCACTTGCCGAGTGGCATCCGCAAGGCGCAAGCGTGCTAGCCGGAGCGCCTGATCATCGACTAGCACCCTCTCGGCGTTGTACCACGCATGGAAATCAGACGCACAATCGCGCAACCAGAACGCAACCAAATGCGGCGACAGTTCGCGCGCTGATTGCCGAACCAAGCCGGGGAATTGCGCAAGCCTTTTTAGTAAGACGTGTTCGGTCGGTGCGCTCAGTAATAAACCACTGGCTTGACCAATAGCCGACGTATCTGCTTGGGCCTGCATCAGCATCGAACAAATTCGAGCATGGGCATATTGAACGTAGTGAACCGGGTTCTCATCGGTTTGTGAGCGAGCAAGGTCAACGTCAAAGACAAACTCCGTATCAGCGCGTCGTTGTATCAGGAAGAACCGAACCGCGTCACGACCCACCCAATCAATTAAGTCTCGCATCGTGACATAGCTGCCGGCTCGTTTGGACAGTTTGACCTCTTTACCGCCGCGCATCACTTTGACCATCTTATGCAAGATATAAGCCGGGTAGTCTTTCGGTATACCCATATCTAACGCTTGCAAGCCTGCCCGAACCCGGGCCACCGTGCCATGATGATCCGAGCCCTGTATGTTGACGGCTTGGTGAAACCCTCGCTGCCACTTGTCCACGTGATACGCCACATCCGGGACAAAGTAGGTATAACCACCCTCGCGCTTGCGCATCACGCGGTCTTTATCGTCACCAGTGCCAAGCTCTGTTGTTTTAAGCCATAAAGCGCCATCGGCCTCGTAGGTCTGGCCTGAGGACACGAGCGCTTGAACGGTATTGTCGACTTTGCCGGTGGTGTATAGCGAACTCTCAAGAAAATACCGATCAAACACTAACCCAAAGGCTTGAAGATCAAGGTCTTGTTCACGGCGCAAGTAACAAACCGCAAACTGACGGATTGCGTCAATATCATCGAGGTCCGCTTTTGCAGTGACCGGTGTTGCATCACTGGCCTGCACGGTTTTACCAGCTATATAGTCTTGTGCAATCTCAAGGATGTAGTCACCCTTGTAACCATCAGCAGGATACAACGGTGATTCCGGGTCAATATCCCGGGCACGTGCTTGCACACTCAGGGCAAGGTTATCAATTTGATTGCCGGCATCGTTGTAGTAAAACTCGCGCGATACCGCCTGACCATTGGCTTGAAACAACCGGCACAGCGCATCGCCAAGCGCCGCCTGGCGTGCGTGCCCCACGTGCAAAGGGCCCGTTGGATTGGCAGACACAAACTCAACCAAGACTTTGTCTTCAGTTTGCGGCCAATACCCATATTGCGCTTGTTGCTGCACAATATCGTCTAGTACCGCAATCACGGCATCGGTACTGAGTCGGAAATTGATAAACCCGGGACCTGCAATCTCCATATCAGCAATTAAGGGGCTGACTGTGGCGTCTTTGGCCAATGCTTGAACAATATGTTGGGCCAATTCGCGCGGCGGTTTACCGGCCAATTTGGTAATTTGCATGGCGAGGTTAGTCGCTATATCGCCGTGGCTAGCCACCTTTGGTCGCTCCAATGTCACGTTTGTATCAAAGTCAGGCGCTAGATCCCGAGCGATCTTGAGAAGGGCGTGTTCCAGAGTTTGCGATTGCGCAGGCAACATAAAGATTTCATGCAATAAGTTAAAAAATAATGATAGCCTGATCACAGCTTTGAAACGTGTCAAATTGCCAAATCAAGCCTTCATACGGTGATTTTTGTAGGAGAGCAAGTATGTTAGTTACATTTACCAGCAAAGTTGATGCAGACGTCTTAATGATGGCCGATCACGCCAAACTCGTTTTACAAGCCTCGGGCAAGGATGTCAGTGCCGGTATTCCTGACAGAGGCGTGTTTACTGCCGAGCAACTTGATGGTGCCATTAAAAAACTCGAGCATGCCATCGCCAATGAAAAGCCTGAAGATGAACTTCAAGAGCATGAGCATGAGGATGATGACGGCCGAGAAGCTAAAACGCCAGTCGTTCTAGAGCAACGTGCTTACCCGTTACTGTCCATGATGCGCAAAGCGCTCGCCGCTAAGGAATCCGTCATGTGGGAAACAGGTTCTGGCTGGTAGGCATGGTTCGCTATGCCAAATGCGAACGAGCCAACAAGTCACCACGAGTGCAGCTTACGTTGCACTCGTGGTAAGCCCTAAACGTCATCAAATATCGATGTTGGATGCCTGAAGCGCATGCGTCTCAATGAAGTCTCGGCGCGGTTCAACCTGATCACCCATTAACGTGGTGAATATCTCGTCGGCTGCAATGGCATCCTCAATCTGAACACGCCACAACCGTCTGACTTCTGGGTTCATGGTGGTTTCCCACAACTGCGCCGGATTCATCTCGCCAAGACCCTTGTAGCGTTGCTTGCTAACACCACGCTCAGCCTCGGCTCGCAGCCAATTCATCGCTTGGCCAAACCCCTCGATGCCAGACTCCTTGCGTTTTTCGCCCTCGCCGCGTGCCACGAATGCCCCTTCGCCGATTAGATCAGAGAAAGTTTGACTTGCCGTTACCAACACAGCATAGTCACTGCCGCGGATAAACTCTTCGTCGAACTGGGTTGTACGAATGTTGCCGTGGTGATTGCGTAACACAATGATCTTGTACTTCTCGGTTTTGGTATCGAGCTGTGCCTTGACATCAACCACACCAGGCAACAATGGGTTGTGTAGCTCTTTTAACAACGCGGCAGCACTTTGCTCGGCCGCTTGCGCCGTTTCCACACTAAGAGGCACACCATTGATAATGGCGTTCAAAGCTGCCTCATCCATAAAGCGTGACAGCCTGCTCAGCACAGCCTCAGCCAAAGCATATTGCCTGGCCAGTTCAGCCAAGGCGTCTCCACGAATAGCATCTTGACCCTGGCCAGGCACGACTTCAGCATCCTTGAGCGCCAAACCGAGCATGAATTGGGTTTCTTCAAGCTCGTCTTTCAAATAACGCTCTTCTCTGCCAGCTTTCACTTTGTAAAGCGGTGGTTGTGCAATATAGATATGACCGTTGTCAACGAGTTGCGGCATCTGGCGATACAACAACGTCAATAGCAGGGTTCGGATATGCGCACCGTCAACATCGGCATCGGTCATGATGATGATGCGGTGATAGCGAAGCTTCTCTATATTGAAATCCGGTCCAATGCCCGAGCCCAAAGCGGTAATGAGGGTTGTGATTTGTTCGCTGGCGATGAGCTTATCAAATCGTGCTTTTTCCACATTGAGTACTTTGCCACGCAATGGCAAGATCGCTTGAAACTTACGGTCACGACCCTGTTTGGCAGATCCGCCGGCGGAGTCTCCCTCAACAATATAAAGCTCGCACAGGGCGGGATCCTTCTCCTGACAATCGGCTAGCTTACCCGGCAGGCCTGCGCCTTCAAGCACGCTTTTGCGACGTGTCATTTCGCGCGCTTTACGCGCCGCTTCACGCGCTCTAGCAGCTTCGACAACCTTGCCACAAAGCGCTTTGGCGTCGATCGGATTCTCTAATAACCATGACTCAAGCGTCTTTGCGACAGCCTCTTCTACAGCCGGGCGTACTTCACTTGAGACGAGTTTGTCTTTTGTCTGGCTACTGAACTTGGGTTCAGGTACCTTGACTGACAACACGCACGACAGACCTTCACGCATGTCATCGCCAGTTGTTTCAACCTTCGCTTTTTTTGATAGATCGTTATCCGCGATGTATTTATTGATGACGCGAGTCATCGCTGCGCGTAAGCCCGTTAAGTGGGTACCGCCATCACGCTGCGGAATGTTGTTAGTAAAGCAAAGCACTTGTTCGCTATAACCGTCATTCCATTGCATGGCGACTTCGACGCCAACTAGCGTGCCACCTGCTTCAGACTCCGTTGCAACAGCAAACACATTGGGATGCAACACTGTTTTAGAACGGTTGATGTACTGAACAAAGCCTTGAACACCGCCAGAGAAAGCGAAGTCTTCTTCCTTGCCTTGGCGCTGATCAACAAGTTTGATCTTGACCCCATTGTTCAGAAACGACAGCTCACGAAGACGTTTGGACAGAATGTCGTAGTGATACTCAACGTTGTTAAATATTTCGGTATCCGCTAGGAAATGCACTTCTGTGCCACGTCGTTCGGTCTGGCCAGTGACCCGCAAAGGTGCGACCCGCTCGCCTTGTTTGAACTCCATCTCGTGCACTTCGCCATTGCGACGGACGGTCAATCGCAACCAAGCCGAAAGCGCGTTAACACAAGACACGCCAACACCGTGCAAGCCACCCGATACTTTGTAAGAGTTTTGATCGAATTTGCCCCCGGCATGTAGTTCGGTCATGACAATTTCAGCGGCACTGCGTTTGAACTCGTCATCCTGGTGAATATCTGTTGGTATGCCGCGACCGTTATCGGTCACTGAAATCGAGCTATCTGAGTGAATAGTGACCACGATTTCGTCACAATGGCCCGCTAAGGATTCGTCGATCGCGTTATCAACAACCTCAAACACCATGTGGTGCAAACCGGTTCCATCCGATGTGTCACCAATGTACATGCCCGGACGCTTGCGAACAGCCTCCAAGCCTTTGAGCATCTTGATTGAGTCGGCGCCGTAGCTACCCGTGTTGTTTTGTGGTGTGTCTGACATAGTGTTTAGATCCGCATTGGCATAACTACATATTGGAAGGAGTCATCATCAGGCAGCGACAAAAGCGCGGAAGCGTTTGCATCAGGCATGACTGACCAACGCACCGTTTCATCTTTGATGTTTGACAAGAAATCTAGCAAGTAGCTCACGTTAAAGCCAACATCGAGAGGCGCAAACGTGTAATCAATTTCGATTTCCTCTAACGCTTCTTCCTGTTCAGCGTTTGTTGAAGACGCCGTTAAAGTGTTGTCAGCGAGCTGAAAACGCACACTGCGCAACTTATCAGTACTCATGATTGCGGCGCGTTGCAAGCTCGCTAACAGCGCTTCGCGACTTACATCAAAGTGCTGTGTGTAGTTCGTAGGTATCACGCGCTTGTAATCCGGAAACTTGCCCTCAACTAGTTTCGAAATTAGCTCAACGCCCTCAAACTGGTAGCGCACCTGACCAGCACCCACGTCAATTTTTACCGTTTCCTCGCTATCTTCAAGCAAGCGTTGCAGTTCGAGCACGGTCTTTCTAGGCAGAATAATCTCGGTTGTTGTTTCGATCCCGTCGGCTGCGCAGCAACAATGTGCCAGTCGGTGGCCATCCGTTGCAACGGCATGCAATGCCTGCGGCTCAAACACCAAAAGACTACCGTTGAGATAGTAGCGAATATCCTGCTGAGCCATGGCGTAGTGCGTCATGGCAAATAGGTGCTTGAGGGTTTTTTGTGGCAATGTGATGCCTACATTAACTGCCTGTGGTTCAGCAAGCGTTGGGTACTCCGCAGCCGACAGCGTTTGCAAGGAAAACCGACTCTTACCGCACTGTACCGTGAGCTTGTTAGGTGCCTGTGACAACGTAATTTCTTCACTGTCTGGCAGGGTACGCAAAACATCGAGTAGCTTGCGCGCAGCCACTGTTAAATCGACATCTTCGTCGCCCACGCCAAACATGGCTGTTGCCGTAATCTGGACTTCAAGATCGGTTGCAATAAACGACACTTGGTTGCCACGTTTGCGCAACAGAATGTTGGCAAGAATCGGCAGCGTATGGCGCCGCTCAACAATACCCGCAACGGTGGTAAGGGGCTTTAACAGCGCATCTCGGTTGGCTTTGATGAGTTGCATAGATTAACCTTTTAATGTTTGTTCGAGCACATGTAGCGTGTGGTTTAGCTCTGCTTGTTTGCTACGTAGGTCGGCAATTTTTCTTACAGCGTGCAATACAGTGGTGTGATCCCTACCACCAAATAAATCTCCAATGTCCGGGAGACTTTTATGGGTCAACTCTTTGGCCAAATACATCGCAACTTGGCGCGGAACGGCAATGCTGGCCGGTCGACGCTTTGAGTACATGTCAGCAACTTTGATCTTATAAAAGTCTGCGACAGTCTTTTGGATGTTTTCGACAGTGATTTGTCCATTGGACACAGACAACAGGTCCTTTAAGGCATCGCGACAGATCTCAACGCTTAGATCGTCGCGACCATGAAAGCGCAAATACGCTAACACTTTGTGTAGCGCACCTTCTAGTTCTCTCACGTTCCTACGCAAGTGTTTCGCAATGAAAAAGGCTACCTCTTCGGGCATGGTGAAACCCTCAGCCTGTGCTTTTCTCAACAAGATAGCAACCCGCATTTCGAGCTCGGGTGGCTCAATAGCTACAGTTAGACCTGAGTCAAACCTTGAAATCAAACGGTCATCGATACCAGACAACTCCTTTGGATAGGTATCGCTGGTGATAATGATTTGTCTGCCTTGAGCCACCATCGCCTCAAAAGCATAGAAGAACTCTTCTTGAGTGCGTTTTTTTTCCGAGATGAACTGAATATCGTCGATAAGCAACAAATCTAGTGAGTGGTAGTAGCGTTTGAAATCATCAAAGGCTTTCTTTTGATAGGCTTTGACCACATCCGATACATACTGATCAGCGTGCACATATCGCACGCGAGCACTCTGGCGTTTGGCGATCAAGGCATTACCAATAGCATGGACCAAGTGGGTTTTACCCAACCCAACACCACCGTAGAGAAACAACGGGTTATACGACACGCCCGGGTTTTGGGCGACTTGCTGCGCGGCAGCTCTGGCCAGTTGGTTTGCCTTACCAGTCACAAAGTTCTCAAAGGTTAGCTGACCATTGAGTCGTGACCTATTGTCGGAGTCAGAGACTGGCGCTGGTAACGATGACGTCTTTTGCGTTACTTCATTGGGTGTTGGTTTGGCTGTTGGCTGGGGAGCTACCTGACCTGGGGCTAGTTCCAGAGATATTTGCACTGGACTTTTGTACCAGTCAGTTGCTAGCTTCTGCAGTCGATCCTGAAAATTGCGCCGAACCCAATCCAACTTAAATCGGTTCGGCAATGCTAGACACAGCACGCCACTCTCCTTGTCATAAGACAAAGGAGAGATTGGCCTGATCCAGGCACTCACTTGTTGAGGCGGTAGCTCTTGCTCTAGCTGGCTTAAGCAAGATTTCCAGAATTCATCCATGTCGACTTTTCATTTCGAACCATTTTAACTGGTTGTCGAGAATGTTATCCACAGAGTTTCAAGAAATAAGTGTGGAATTTCGGTTGACTAACACACAGATATTTGATGAAATAGAGGGCTTTCCCTATTTTTTGCTAGGCTATCGAAATGAAACGTACATATCAACCGTCAGTTACACGTCGTAAACGCACCCATGGGTTTCGTGTTCGCATGAAAACCCGTGGTGGTCGTGCTGTCATCAATGCCCGTCGCGCAAAGGGTCGCAAGCGCCTAGCGGTTTAAACCAGCTTAAACCCAACCTAGGTAGCGATCATCACAAGGTGCCTTAGCTAGGCTCCTTTTGTTAGTTAGGCATTGAGTCAGACATTGATTCAGTTAGACATTGAATAAACCGACCACCATCAAGTAAATCTCAGGGTTAGGACCAAGCCCTGCGTTGCCGCTTGCTACGTATCGTCTTTGCGGAGGTGTTGTTGGTCTCAAACGGAACCTCATTCTCTCGCGCGTTGCGCATGACCGCACCGAGCGAATTCAAAGTGGCACTACGTAATAGACCCTTTGTTCAAGGGAAAATCTTCTCTTTGCATTGGTGCGCGTGTTCGCCGCCCGATGATACGGCTAGAGCATCTAGGCTAGGTTTTATAGTCCCAAAGCGGTTGTTACGGCGCGCTGTTGATAGAAACCGCATCAAGCGCGTCCTGCGCGAGTCATTTAGGCTCACACAAAGCAACTTGCCAGCCGGTCTTTACCTATTCAGACTCAAAGCCATCCCTAAAACCAATGCGTCGCTCTCGTTGAAGCAGGTTGCGAGACTCGAAGCAGATAGCTTGCTAACAAAAATACAGCAGCGTGTATGAGTTGGTTGCTAATCAAACTGGTAAAGGGGTACCAATTTTTTCTTAGCCCATGGGTAGGGTCTAACTGCCGTTTCAATCCCACATGCTCAAATTACGCCATTGAAGCAATTAAACAATGGGGAGCTTTCAAGGGCACTGTTTTAGCGGTTAGACGAATCGGCAAATGCCATCCTTGGTGCGACGGCGGCAACGACCCCGTCCCACCAAACCATAAACGCAAACGCTGAAGTCTTTTAAGGCTAAACTGCGATGTTTTCTTGAACACTTAACACAATCAGGTCAGAATGGATATCCGTCGCACGATCCTGCTAATGATTTTCGCGTTCTCTTTGCTTATGCTTTGGAACAACTGGCAGGTACACCAGACAGGCTCATCACTTTTCGGTGAGACACCTTCACCCACGCAAACAAACAACGGTGCGGCCGGGCAAACAGGGTCGACCGCGTCAAACGATGGCTCCGTGCCGGTAGCACCTAGTGCACCAAGCACCTCAGCTGGAACATCACAAGGTACTCAGCCGAGCGCACCTGCACCCATACCAGCCCCCGATGAGACGGTCACGATTGAAACTGACGTCTACCGTCTGACGTTCAATCTAACCGGCGCGCAAATTATTCGAGCTGAGTTGTTGAAGTATCCAGCCATGGACGACTCGTCACAGCCGACCGTTCTTTTACAACAGGACGGCGGCCGGACTTATATCGTTCAAAGCGGTGTGGTCGGGCCAGCGGGTACTGACTACCCGACGCACTTAGCACCGTTTGAGATGGTGTCGTCGGAAACAGTCATGCAGGGCGACCAGCTGCCTGTAACTTTTGTTAGTGAGTCTGGTGGTGTACGGGTTACTAAAACCTTTACATTTGCGCGTGGACAATACGTCGTTGATGTTCAACACAAAGTTGAAAACCTAACTGATCAACCTGTCACGCCCTCGGTTTACCTTCAAATTACCCGTGATGGCGATGATCCTGCGGATACATCGAGCTTCTATCACACCTTTACCGGGCCAGCGGTTTATTCAGAACAAGAGAAGTTTCAAAAGGTCTCTTTTTCAGATATAGCCGATAGAGATGGGTCATTCATCAAATCGGCCGATAACGGCTGGCTCGCCATGATTCAGCATTACTTTGTTTCCGCGTGGGTACCACCTGAAGGAAATTTGCGTAATTATGAAATGGCCCAGGTTGGCGATAATCTCTATGCTGCGCGCAGTATCGAAACCATCGGCGATATTGGACCAGGCGCTAGTTCGACACTCGATAGTAAATTGTGGGTTGGTCCCCAAGATCAAGATGCGCTCGAAGCATTAGCTCCTGGTCTTGACTTGGTCGTCGATTATGGTTGGTTAACAATCATCGCTAAGCCCCTGTTCATTCTTATGACCTGGATCCACACTTTTGTTGGTAACTGGGGTTGGACAATTGTTGTTTTAACGATCTTGATCAAAGCAGTGTTTTATCCTTTGTCAGCGGCTAGTTACCGTTCCATGGCCAAAATGAAGTTGGTCGCGCCGAGGCTTAAAACGCTGAAAGAACAATACGGTGACGATCGGCAAAAACTCAACACAGCCATGATGGAGATGTACCGGAATGAGAAAATCAATCCGCTTGGTGGTTGTTTGCCAATCTTGGTACAAATTCCCGTGTTTATCTCGCTCTACTGGGTGCTTCTTGCCAGTGTCGAAATGCGTGGTGCCCCTTGGGTACTGTGGGTAGATGACTTGTCAGCACAAGATCCGCTCTATATTCTGCCTGTCATCATGATGGCGACGATGTTCTTGCAGATTAAGCTCAACCCAACACCGCCTGACCCCATGCAAGCAAAAGTAATGATGATCATGCCATTGGTATTCGGTGGTTTCATGTTCTTCTTCCCTGCCGGTCTGGTTCTTTATTGGGTTGTTAACAACATCCTTTCTATTGCGCAGCAGTGGTATATCACCCGCAAGATGAGTGAAGCTGCCAATCAACCACACCGTTGATTAGGCAGGATACAAAAGAACCCATCGTCGCTATTGCCACGGCCACTGGCCGTGGCAGTATCGGTGTCATAAGGGTTTCAGGTAAAAACTTAAATCAGTTCTATACCCAGCTGACTGATGGGCATCCCATTAGGCCCAGATACGCTAGCCATCTTCCTATCCGGGATATCGATGGTTCGCTAATCGACGAAGCGATTGTTATTTTTTTTCAGGGTCCTCACTCCTATACGGGTGAAGATGTTGTTGAAATACAGGGGCACGGTGGGCCTGCTGTTAGCCAATTGCTACTGCAGCGCTGCTTATCAATTGGCTACAACATTGGCTTGCGACTGGCTCAACCAGGTGAATTCACGCTCAGAGCGTTTTTAAACGACAAGATAGACCTAGCCCAAGCAGAAGCCGTCTCTGACATGATAGAGGCATCTTCAAACGCAGCTGCCAAGGCTGCGGCAGCATCGATGTCCGGCGTTTTTTCAAAGGAAGTAAAAAAGCTGTCTGACCAAGTGCTTCAAATTAGAACGTTGGTAGAAGCCACTCTAGACTTCCCAGAAGAAGAAATTGATTTCATAGAAAAATACGAAGTCAAAGCGCGCTTGAACACCATCAATGCCCAATTGTCCCAAACCCTCGCTATTTCAAAACAAAGCAGTGCCCTTAAGGATGGTCTAAAAGTTGTCTTAGCCGGCGAGCCTAACGTAGGCAAATCAAGCCTACTCAATTCTATCTGTAGCCAAGAGATCGCAATTGTTACCGATATTGCTGGTACAACACGTGATCGTATTCGAGAGTCTTTAGTGATAGATGGCGTACCAGTGATCATTACCGATACGGCAGGATTACGCGATACCGAAGATGCTATTGAGGCCATCGGTATTAAGCGTACCTGGCAAGCCATTGCCGAAGCCGACTTAGTCCTCGATATTGTTGACGCGAGAGACCCCAGGTCCTTTCTAAAAAATTGGCTTCATCGACCTGAATTAGCCAATAAATCCATCGTTACAGTATTCAACAAATGTGATCTTTTAGAAGGGTTAGGTAACAGAATAAATAAAGATAGCGGATTTTTAGCAGTATCTGCCAAAATTGGATATGGTCTTAATGAGCTTAAACAGGCGATACTAACAAAAGCTGGTCGTCAGCTCGGTGAGGTATCGCCTTGGCTTGGCCGACAACGCCATGTTCAGGCTCTTGAGCAAGCTATCAGTCACCTTCAAGCCGCGATTGAACATGCACAATATAACGATCAGGTCCTAGATTTAGTTGCCGAAGAACTCAGGCTAACCCATCACGAACTGGGTTCGATTACCGGTGAAGTAACTGCTGAAGACCTGTTAGGTGAGATTTTTTCTAACTTTTGTATCGGTAAATAACAAACAAAAGCCTCTACGTAACTAAAACTTAGGTTGTGGGTAAACCTGTGCACGTCATGTTGATGAATTGTGGATAAAAGTTAGTTTTTAGATCCACCCGAAAGTTATCCAATGTTATCCAGAAAGTTATACAGAGTTTATACACAGATATTTTCGACCTTAACATGCTGATATGTTTATGCTATTCGACACTTACCCACTTATCCACAGGGTGTATTACCCACCATCAGTTATATATATAAAAGACTTTTAAACAGAGTGTATAACTTACCTAAACGCAAAAGAATTAGCCAACTAAACTTTACTAAGTAAGTTTATGGCTGAATCGAGCATTTCGTCAGTCTTTGCAAAACAAAAACGAATGAGCTGATGGTTCGATGCTTCGGCACTTGGATCAGCATAGAAAGCCGATACAGGAATCACAGTGACACCGTGTTCTTGGGTTAGCCATACAGCAAAGTCTGTCTCTGATATATTTGATATGTCGCTATAGTCTGCCAACATAAAAAAAGTGCCTGGGCACGGGTATGCGTTGAATCTGGTGTTTGCTAAACCAGCAGCCAAACGATCTCGCTTAGCTTGGTAAAATTGCGGTAGATTCAAATAAGTTGCTGGATCTCGCGTGTAATTGGCTAAGGCGTATTGGAACGGAGAAGGTACTGTGAACACTAGAAATTGATGTACCTTTCGGAGCTCTTGAGTCAATGGTTGTGGCGCACAACAATATCCAACTTTCCAGCCTGTAGTATGGGTTGTTTTCCCGAATGAAGAGATGACAAAAGCTCGATCGGCGAGTTTTGGGCGTGATGCCAAACTCAGATGTTCCTCTGGTGCAAACACAATGTGTTCATAAACCTCATCTGAAATAAGCAATATGTCAGTACCATCAACCAATGATTCAATTTGATCCAAGTCATCATTGGTTAGCGTAGTACCCGTAGGGTTGTGAGGGAAATTCAAGATTATTAGACGTGTGTTTTGGGTGATAGCTGCTTGAACATCAGCCCAATTCACATAGAATGTCTCAGTTGTGTTGCTTGGCGCAATCATATTGACTCGCACGGGTCTGCCGCCCGCTAACCGTATAGCCGGTACGTAGCTGTCGTAACAGGGATCGATCACAATGACTTCGTCGCCGTTGTGTACACTGGCTAGAATAGATGCCATGAGTGCTTCTGTAGCGCCACTGGTGATGGTTATTTCAGTGTCTTTGTTGTAGCTATGTCGATAGAGTGTTTGAACCTTGTCGGCTATGGTGCTACGTAATGGTTCTACCCCCGGCATGTAGGGGTATTGGTTATGTCCACTATTCATTGCTTCTTGTACGAGCTCAAGCAATTTTGGATCTGTATTGAAGTCGGGAAAGCCTTGCCCAAGGTTGATGGCCTGATGATCAGCGGCCATTTTGCTCATCACTGTGAATATTGTCGTGCCCACGTCGGGTAATTTTGAATCCAAATCCATGTGCTTAAGCCTTTGTAAATCATTTGTTATTGGGTTCATAGCATCATAGAGAATTTTGTCGGTAGCATGTTTAGTCACATCGTTGTTCAGCGTGCGTTAGGAGGTCTTACTGCGCTCTTAGGAGCCTGGCTAGCAGTCTCAATTGGTATCCCTTTGCCGTGGTTGTTAGGACCATTGTTTACAGTTGCCCTACTACGCCTCTTTTCTGCACCAATCGCGGCGTACCGTCCATTGAGGAATGTTGGGCAATGGATTATTGGTGTATCGCTTGGTTTATATTTTTCGCCTCAAATAACAACCCTTATCTTCCAGCATTGGCTTTGGTTGGTGCTTGGTATGTTTATGTCCCTAATATTGGCAGTTATTGGGACATATCTTTTGGTCTACCTAGGACGGGCCGATCTCAAGACAGCGTGGTTTTCTTCTGCAATCGGTGGCGCGTCGGAAATGAGCATCCTTGCAGAGCGTTACGGTGCAAGAGTCGATCTGGTTGCTAGTGCGCATAGTCTTCGGGTGTTAGCGGTCGTAACGATTATCCCGTTTGGTTTTGAGTGGGCGGGGTTTATAGGGTCGGATAAATCAACGCTTACACAAGTTCAAGTTGATCATTCGGATTTACTGATCATCGGAATTATTGCAACAATAGCTGGCGGTATCTTTAGACGGTTTAAGGTATCCAGTGCCTGGGTGCTGGGGCCCTTATGTGCAACGGCGGTACTAACAGTCAATGAATTAGCTATCACTTCTATTCCAGACTGGGTCGTCAATATGGGGCAGTTGTTTATTGGTTGGGCGCTTGGTGACCGGTATAGGCCTGCTTTCTTCAAAGCAGCACCAAGGTTTTTATCAGCCGTAGTTGTGTACTCGTTGTTAGCCATTGCGTTGGTAGCTCTAGTGGGTGCTGGGGTTGCTACGCAATCAAGTCTAACGCTACCAACGCTTTGGTTGGGCTTGGCGCCTGGTGGGTTAGCGGAGATGGCAATTACAGCTAAGGTTTTAATGTTGGGTGTACCGATGGTGACCGCATTCCAGGTTAGCCGGATGGCGTTTGTAGTTATGGTGACAGGGTGGATTTACCAGCATATTTTGCAACCCAGAGAAAAGATTTAAAACACGGAAGCTGAAACCCAAAGATATCCACAATCCGTGCACAGGCTATTCACAAGTTGTCCACTGACTTATCCACAACCGTATATTTGGTGTGTTTTACGTGAAACAAAGGTTACTCCCACAAGAATAGTGGTTTCACGTGAAACAAATTCGTTGTTCTAGCGAGAACAATTGGTTTTGATGTAAATAAGGTCTTTCGTTACAACCCGGTAGAGATTTATAATTCATCCCCAACTAATGGTCGGTAAATATCGCATGGCAGCTTCGAACGCATACGACGTCATCGTAATTGGCGGTGGACACGCTGGAACGGAGGCTTGTCTGGCGGCAGCGCGGCGTGGCGCAAAAACACTATTGTTAACGCATAACATCGACACACTTGGCCAGATGTCGTGCAACCCTTCAATTGGCGGCATTGGTAAGGGGCATTTAGTTAAGGAAATTGATGCGCTGGGCGGTTCCATGGCCTTAGCAACCGACTGCGCGGGTATACAGTTCCGAATCCTTAACAGCTCGAAAGGTCCTGCGGTGCGTGCAACCAGGGCACAGGCGGATAGAACGCTATATAAACAAGCGATTCGCTATCAGCTGCAAAATCAAGAGAATTTGGATATCTTTCAACAAGCCGCTGAAGATCTTTTGTTGGAAGGAGATAAAGTCTGTGGTGTTGTGACCCAGCTTGGTATTCGGCTTGAGGCGCGAGCAGTAGTTCTGACAGCCGGTACGTTCCTAAACGGTTTGGTTCATGTTGGGCTGGATAACTACTCAGCAGGTCGAGCGGGTGATCCTCCGTCAATTTCTTTGGCAGCAAGATTAAAGGAACTGAAGCTGCCCCAGGGACGCTTGAAGACTGGGACTCCCCCCCGGATTGACGGTAACTCAATTAATTTTGATTCACTAACAGAGCAGCATGGTGACTTGAATCCTGTCCCGGTCTTTTCGTATCTTGGCTCGCCGCAGATGCATCCGCGGCAGTTGCCCTGTTGGATTACCCACACCAATGATAGAACGCATGAAATTATTCGCGGCGGTTTAGACCGCTCACCAATGTATAGCGGAGTGATTGAAGGGATAGGCCCTCGTTATTGCCCGTCCATTGAGGACAAGGTGCAACGGTTCGCAGACAAGAATGCTCATCAAGTCTTTTTAGAACCGGAAGGTCTAGATACGACCGAGTTCTATCCAAACGGTGTATCCACATCGCTGCCTTACGATGTTCAGATTGAGATGATTCACTCAATTGCAGGGCTAGAGGGTGCGAAAATTGTCCGACCTGGCTATGCAATCGAATATGACTATTTTGATCCTCGTGCATTGAAGCCAACGTTGGAAACTGAAAGCATTCAGAACTTGTTTTTTGCTGGACAGATCAATGGCACCACTGGGTATGAAGAAGCGGCAGCCCAAGGGCTTATTGCTGGCATTAATGCAGCTGGTGTTTCACGTGAAACAGAACTTTACATTCCAAAGCGGTCAGAATCGTATCTCGGTGTCTTGGTAGATGATCTGGTAACCCGCGGTGTGACAGAGCCATACCGTATGTTTACTTCTAGAGCGGAATTCCGCCTGAGTCTTCGGGAAGATAATGCAGATATGCGGCTGACAGAAGACGGTTGGAATCTTGGAATCGTTAGCGCTGAAAGATGGGACGCGTTTAATCGCAAGCGCGATGCTGTTCAAGCAGAAATACAAAAGCTAAAAACAACCTGGATCCATCCTAATTCAATATGTACAGGACAAATAGAAGAGTTAATTGGTACAAAGTTAGAGCGTGAGTACACATTGGCTGATCTGTTAAGGCGTCCCCAGGTCACATATCAAGCTCTCGTGAACTTAACTAAAAAAGATGGGGACCTAGTTCATCAAGGCTATCCGGATGGACCTGAGTCCGAGCAAGTAGAAATTCAGATCAAGTACGAAGGCTACATAAACCGCCAGTACGAAGATGTACAGCGACAACGGTTACAGGAAGAACTTAAGATCCCACAGGATTTGAACTACGATGACCTAACTAGTCTGTCATACGAAGTTCGTCAAAAACTAAAAACGCATCGCCCGGCGACTTTGGGTGCAGCCTCCAGGATCTCAGGGGTGACCCCAGCAGCCATATCATCGCTGCTTATCTGTTTGAAGAAAAAATCGTCAAAATCTGCCGTGAGAAACGCAGCTTGAGTGCCGACGGAAGTAGTGCGAAACAAAAAGAAGTTCTATCAGCAAAATTAGATGATGCATGTAACGCGCTAGGCATTGTTGTTTCACATGAAACACAGCAGCAACTTATTGAATACTTGTATGAGTTGGCAAAGTGGAACAAAACCTACAACTTAACGGCTATCAGGTCGATCGATGACATGCTAATCCAGCATCTTTTTGATTGCTTAGCAGTCATACCGAATGTCGAAGCGTATGAGAAAAAACATGATCGCGTGTTTAGCAACGCTGTTGACGTAGGTAGTGGTGCAGGGCTACCAGCTGTTGTGTTAGCGATTGCTAAAAAAAGCATGCATGTCACGTGTATAGACGCTGTTGAGAAGAAACATGCTTTCGTCTCTCACGTCGCAAATAAGCTAGGTCTAGTAAACTTGCATTCGCGGCATGCTCGAGTTGAGTCTATTACTAAATTGGCACCCGATTTAATTGTATCGAGAGCATTCGCTTCGTTATCGATGTTTGTGGAGCTAGCCAGCAGTCTTGCAGGACCAAGCACTAGGATCGCTGCTATGAAATCAAGGCAAGTTGAGACAGAGATACATGAATTTGAACAACAACAGGCAGATTGGCAGGTCGACGTGGTCGAGCAATTGCATGTGCCACAACTAGATGCGGAGCGATTTTTAGTATGGGTTCGAAGGAAATCTCATGAGTGAGAGCACGAAGGGTGCTTGCCCTAAAGTTTTTTGTATAGCCAATCAAAAGGGCGGCGTTGGCAAGACAACAACTGCCGTGAATCTGGCGGCTGGCTTGTCAATGCTTGGTAAACGGGTTCTATTGGTTGATCTAGATCCACAAGGTAACGCCACGATGGGTAGCGGTATCGATAAAGCTACGCGCGAGGTAAACCTCTATCACGTCCTTATTGATCAAGAGCCGCTAGAAAAAGCCACCATAAAATCCCCTGATGGTGGTTACGACGTGCTGCCCTCTAATCGCGAATTATCGGGTGCAGAAATTGACCTGGTGACGATGACTGAGCGCGAGCGAAAGCTAGGCGACGCCATTAAAAACAGTACAACGGTTTATGACTATGTGCTGATTGATTGTCCGCCAACTTTATCGGTTTTAACTTTAAACGGCCTTGCTGCTGCCAATGGTGTCATTATTCCCATGCAATGTGAGTATTTCGCACTAGAGGGTTTATCAGATTTGGTAAACACAATTAAACGCGTTTATCGGAATATGAATCCTAATTTAAACTTAATAGGCTTGTTGCGAGTCATGTTTGATTCTCGCGTAACACTACAACAACAGGTGTCCAGTCAGCTAGAAGGGCACTTTAAAGAAAAAGTATTTACAACGATCATTCCCCGCAATGTGCGCTTGGCGGAAGCCCCTAGTTATGGTTTGCCAGGCGTTATTTATGACAAATCATCGCGTGGCGCGAGGGCTTACATGGATTTTGCCAAAGAGCTGATTGCCCGCGTTGAGAGTGATCAGCCAATTCAATCTGCATAAAAAAGTAAAAAATGGTTACTAAAAAGAAATCTAGAGGCTTGGGAAGAGGCTTAGATGCACTGCTAGGTTCGGATTCCAATGCGTTGGATCAGCTGTCCGCTGAAAACGATACCGCAGGATTGCAACAAATTCAGGTCATTGCGTTGCAAGCGGGTAAATATCAGCCACGGTCGATAATGGATGACACAGCCATTGATGCACTGGCCGAGTCAATTTCCCAACAGGGCGTAATGCAACCGCTGTTGGTGCGCCGATTGCCGGGCGAGCAATACCAGTACGAGGTTATTGCCGGGGAACGCCGTCTGCGAGCTGCTATCAAGGCAGGCCTAGGCGAAGTGCCAGTGATCATCAAAGATGTCGATGATGAGCAAGCGGCAGTAATGGCATTGATCGAGAATATCCAACGCGAGGATTTAAACCCCATGGAAGAGGCTCGGGGGATTCGACGGCTGCTAGATGAGTTTGCATTGACTCATGATCAGATTGCCGGAGCGATTGGGCGTTCCCGATCTGCAACAAGTAACATCCTGCGCTTACTTAACTTGGCGGCACCGGTCCAAGAACTGTTGATGCAGGGTGCACTGGATATGGGGCATGCGCGAGCTTTATTGCCACTTCAATCGGGCGAGCAAATTCAGGCAGCCAATTTGATTGTTGCCAAGGGTCTGTCGGTTCGACAAGCAGAGCAATTGGTGACAAGAGGTCTGCATGCCAGCCCCGCTAAAGCACAGCGTGTTCAAAGTCCAAATCAGGATGTTTTGCGAATGCAAGAGCAACTGGCGGATCGTCTAGGCAGTAAAGTTGCGCTGAAAGCCAGCAATAAAGGAACTGGCCAGCTAACGGTGCATTTCCATGACTGGGAGCAATTTCATGGGTTGCTTGAAAAGCTCAGCTTGAGCGACCTAATCGATAAAAGCTGATCTTCAAAATGCTTTGCTGAATATCAAGCCTCAAAACTTTGTACCAGAGGCAGAGAACTGCGCCGTATTGAAATCGGTAGCAATTCAGAACCACGTTTGGTTGACGATCGCATAGCGGCGTAAACTCTAAATACTGGCTGTCTTAATGCCGATGGTTGCAGGCAAACACGGTTGTAAAAAACCAAGCCTGCAACTAGGGCATAGGGTATGCAGTTTCAAACTTGCTGCGGTGACTGACAAAATAAGTTTTAACGTTACGTACACTATGCCTAGCAGTCAGATAAGTACCGGCGAAGACCTGATAGTCAGCCATGTCTGACAAGACCAGCATCAGAACGAAGTCAGGACCAGCGCTAACCCGATAGCACTGTTGTACTCGTGCGGCCGCAGAGACTAACTGCTCAAAAGCACTTAAAGCTTCATCAGCTTGGCTAACTAGCGTTACTTCACAGATAGCCATCAGTGGTTGTCCAATTAATGATGGGTCGAGCAGCGCGACTTCCTTACGAATCACGCCAATGTCCTTCAGCCTAGCAACGCGTCTTTGGCAGGTTGCCGCGGAGGCGTTTACTAACTCACCTAGTTTTGCGTTGGTTAAATCGGCATCGACTTGCAATGCTTTCAAGATGGACCGACTCAGTGCATCCAAGTCATTTAGCATTTTTGGCTCACTTATGATCATATTTTGAATATTTAACCCATTTACTGTGAACATTGCAAAAAAAAGACAGAATCAGAATAGTTTTGCGAAATAAACACTTAGAACATTCGCGATAATAACAACATCGAGAGTTACTGAGACAAAATGCCATGTGTGGAATCGTCGGTGCAGTTGCCAATCAGAATATTGTCCCCATCCTCATCAAGGGTTTACAGCGCCTTGAGTACCGTGGCTACGACTCATGCGGGGTTGCCGTACATTTGGATGGTGAACTCAGACGGGTCCGCAGTACCAAGCGGGTTGCTGAGCTGGCGTCTCAAATCGAACACGACGCAATAACGGGTAATACCGCTATCGCGCACACACGTTGGGCTACCCACGGTGCACCTCAAACCCAGAATGCGCATCCGCATTTTTCTGGACGCCCAGGACGCGCACCGCGGATCGCGCTGGTACACAACGGCATCATTGAAAATCACGAAGAGCTTAAGCAGACACTCCTGGCCGAAGGCTATGTGTTTGAGAGCCAAACCGACACAGAGGTTGTCGCCCATCTGATAGACCATCATTACGACGGTGATCTCTTGGTTGCAGTGCAAGAGGCAGTTAAAGCACTGAAAGGCGCATTTGCAATCGGTGTTTTTTGTCACGACGAGCCGCACCGCATCGTTGCAGCGCGTGAAGGATCACCACTAGTACTCGGACTAGGAAGCCATGCCAACTACTTGGCGTCAGACGCTTTGGCGCTCGCTGGTTCAGCCGAACAAGTCATCTACCTAGAAGATGGTGATGTTGCCGACTTACAAACGGAGAAGGTCTGGATTTTTGACAAAGCAGGGCAAGAGGTGCACCGAGCCGCTCAGGACTTAGTGGCTCACAGCAACGCTGTCGAACTCGGCCCATACCGACATTTCATGCAAAAAGAAATTTTTGAGCAACCAAGGGCTGTTGCCGATACGCTCGACGACCTTCAAAGCATTACGCCAGAATTATTTGGTGATTCAGCGCATGGCGTTTTTGCCACTAGTGATCGGGTCTTAATACTGGCGTGCGGGACAAGCTATTACGCCGGGCTTACCGCTAAATATTGGATTGAGTCACTTGCACAAGTGCCGGTATCGGTAGAAATTGCTAGCGAGTATCGTTATCGCGACAGCGTGCCCAATCCAAAGACACTCATTATCACGATCTCCCAATCTGGCGAGACCGCAGATACCTTGGCAGCCTTACGACATGCCCAATCGTTAGGTATGGATCAGACACTGACGATTTGTAATGTCGAGTCCAGCGCCATGGTCAGAGCGTGTAAGTTCAATTTCATTACCCGAGCAGGCGTTGAGATAGGTGTTGCATCGACCAAGGCTTTCACGACCCAGTTAACGGCACTGTTTGTCTTGTCACTAGTGCTGGCGCAGGCAAAGGGAAGATTGGCCGAGGAGCAAGAAAAGTCGTATGTCCACGAATTACGTCATTTACCCGCAGCCATCACGGCCGTGTTGGCACTAGAACCCCAAATCATGGCTTGGGCAGACAAGTTCGCTGGTTGCGAGAACGCGCTGTTTTTAGGTCGAGGGATGCATTATCCGATCGCACTAGAAGGCGCTCTCAAATTAAAGGAAATTAGTTACATCCATGCAGAAGCCTATCCGGCAGGCGAGCTCAAACACGGGCCATTGGCACTAGTTACAGAGCAAATGCCGGTTGTTACGATTGCTCCAAATGATGCCCTACTCGAAAAGCTAAAATCAAATATGCAAGAAGTAAGAGCCAGGGGTGGAGAACTATATGTTTTTGCTGACACCGACACCCTAATCAAACCGGCGACCGGTTTGCATGTCATACGTATGCCTGAACATTACGGCCGGTTATCGCCCATACTGCACACGATCCCCTTGCAATTGCTGGCATACTTAACAGCATGCGCACGCGGGACAGATGTGGATAAACCCAGAAACTTAGCTAAGAGTGTGACAGTGGAGTAGACGATCTAGGACCCCTCTCGCTGGGGTCCTCTGAATAGCAACGTGGCAAGAAGTGACCTACTACGAACCGAACACTACGGAATTAAACGGGTTGGTCGGCAGCGCCTTTTTGGACTGTTAAAAGGGGAGAGGTCCACGAATGGCTTGCGGGGTTGTTAGTCCGCAGCCCGACGGTTTCACTTAAGATCTGGTCAAGAAGAGGAGCTGCGCGATGAAACTGACCAATCCACTTGAACTAACCAACCATTTCTTTTTTGCAGGCTTACTACTGTGGTTTGTGTTGCAGCATAGTGCTTTGACACCATCACCCATCAAATACGGACCAACAATAGTTGGCCAGGCTCTACAGTACCAGCCCCGAACCCCTCCCCCGATGCTAGATCCCGAGCAGCTTGACGTTTCGTTTCAAGAGTCAGAGGCTCAACCAGTCTTAGGGTTGCCTGGGTTTTGATCACCGGTGGTTGGCGGCAACGTCTTTGTGTTCACGCTTTCGTACTGCTCTAAACGAGGGTACCGAAAGTAAGTGGTCTCAAGCTAGACCGTCAATCTCTTTGAGACATTAGTTTATCCGCACTGACCTCGGTTCAGCGTTCCTATAAACATCGGCGCTCAACACAATTTGACATTCACGAAAGATACCTTCATAATTGTCGGTTCTCTTTTGGAGGGGTGCCCGAGTGGTTAAAGGGGGCAGACTGTAAATCTGTTGGCTAACGCCTACGTTGGTTCGAATCCAACCCTCTCCACCAGAGAAACGAGTGTTTGGGAAATCGACTCATGCGGGTGTAGCTCAATGGTAGAGCAGAAGCCTTCCAAGCTTACGACGAGGGTTCGATTCCCTTCACCCGCTCCAGTCACGGCAGTTGGTCTAGGTGAATAACCAGCCGTTAACGGTTGGACCAGTGCGGATTGATGGGTTTAGCGAGTGTTAGTCGGTTTGAGTTGTAGTTAAGCAATCGCTTGACATAGCCCATGTGGCTCAGTGGTAGAGCACTCCCTTGGTAAGGGAGAGGTCACGCGTTCGATCCGCGTCATGGGCACCAAGTTTAAAGGTGGCGCTAATAAAAAAGCGGCACTGGTTCGGCAAGTAGTTAGCAAGATTACGTAAGCGCGTAGTTTCTCTAATCCTTAACAGCTTCCATTCAGGTCTAGGAGTTTGTAATGGCAAAAGGCAAGTTTGAGCGTACCAAGCCCCATGTGAACGTGGGAACGATTGGACACGTGGATCATGGCAAGACGACGCTGACAGCGGCGATCACGACGGTGTTGTCGCGACGCAATGGTGGTGAGGCCAAGGATTATGCATCGATTGATGCGGCCCCCGAGGAGCGCGCACGCGGCATTACGATTAACACGGCACACGTTGAGTATGAGACGCAAGCGCGTCACTATGCGCACGTTGACTGCCCGGGCCACGCTGACTATGTCAAGAACATGATCACGGGTGCTGCGCAGATGGACGGCGCCATTTTGGTGGTGTCAGCCGCTGACGGCCCGATGCCTCAGACGCGTGAGCACATTTTGTTGTCACGCCAGGTTGGTGTGCCTTACATCGTGGTGTTTTTGAACAAAGCCGACATGGTCGACGACGAGGAGCTGCTTGAGCTCGTGGAAATGGAAGTGCGCGAGCTGTTGTCCAAGTATGACTTCCCGGGTGATGACACGCCGATCGTTAAGGGCTCAGCGCTTAAGGCACTTGAGGGCGACACGGGTCCTTTGGGTGAAGAGGCGATCATGGCTTTGGCCGATGCGCTTGACAGCTACATTCCATCGCCTGAGCGCGCCGTTGATGGTGCGTTTTTGATGCCGGTTGAGGACGTGTTCTCGATTTCGGGTCGTGGCACCGTGGTCACGGGTCGTATTGAGCGTGGCGTGGTCAAGGTTGGTGAAGAGATTGAGATTGTAGGCATCCATGACACGTTGAAGACGACGTGCACGGGAGTGGAGATGTTCCGCAAGCTGCTTGACCAAGGTGAGGCTGGTGATAACGTGGGTATTTTGCTGCGTGGCACCAAGCGCGAGGAAGTCGAGCGTGGTCAGGTTTTGGCCAAGCCCGGTTCGATCAACCCGCACACCGAGTTCACCGCAGAGGTGTACATTCTGTCCAAAGAAGAAGGTGGTCGTCACACGCCGTTCTTTAATGGCTATCGTCCGCAGTTTTACTTCCGTACGACGGATGTAACGGGCACGATTGATTTACCGGCAGACAAAGAGATGGTATTGCCAGGTGATAACGTGGCCATGACGGTGAAGTTGATTGCACCGATTGCCATGGAAGAGGGTCTGCGCTTCGCTATCCGCGAAGGTGGCCGTACCGTTGGCGCCGGTGTCGTTGCCAAAATCCTGAAGTAAATAAAAGACAGTGTCTCTTGGATGTCCAGGAGACACTGACAATTCGCTCTTTGGAATTTACACATGAAAAACCAAAAAATCCGTATCCGCTTAAAAGCCTTTGACTACAAGCTAATTGACCAGTCAGCTGCGGAGATTGTTGATACTGCAAAGCGTACCGGTGCAGTTGTTCGTGGACCAGTACCGTTGCCTACACGGATCCGTCGATACGACATTTTGCGCTCACCACACGTGAACAAATCATCACGTGACCAGCTCGAGATGCGTACGCACCAAAGATTGATGGATATTGTCGATCCCACAGATAAAACTGTTGACGCATTGATGCGTCTCGATTTACCGGCCGGTGTTGATGTTGAGATTGCATTGCAGTAATAATGTGTCGCAAGGATGCCTATTCGGCGTCTACGCTACAAAACAAAATGAACTGTGGCTTGATTTAGATCGCAGTTACATGCTATAGTCGTCGGCTCACCTTTTGGTGAGGCCAAACAAAGCGGTCTGGAGCGGTAAAGCATTAAGTTTAACTGCATCCGGATTTTTATTAGCCCCGGCCAATCGAAGTCGGGAATCGGGTAACACCCGGGAGAATATGATGTCGAAATCGACACCTACGCCTGCCGCGCATCGGCTCGGCCTGGTAGGGCGCAAGATCGGCATGACTCGCCTGTTCACGGAAGAGGGAGAATCTATCCCTGTGACAGTGCTTGACGTGTCCAATAATCGCGTTACACAGGTCAAGACTCCAGAAACCGATGGTTATGCGGCTGTTCAAGTGACGTTCGGCGCTCGCCGCGCATCACGCGTTAACAAACCCCTCGCAGGTCATTTTGCCAAAGCTGGCGTTGAATCCGGTAGTGTGCTCAAAGAGTTTCGCCTAGATGCTGCGAAAGCTTCAGAATTTGAAGCTGGTTCGGTCATTGCGATTGATAGCGTATTTGAAGCTGGCCAGCAAGTCGACGTTACAGGCACAACGATCGGTAAGGGCTTTGCCGGTAGCATCAAACGCCACCATTTCTCTTCTCAGCGCGCCTCACACGGTAACTCTGTGTCGCACCGTGCGCCTGGCTCAATTGGTCAAGCTCAAGATCCCGGCCGGATTTTTCCGGGCAAACGGATGGCTGGCCATTTAGGTGATGTGACCCGCACAATTCAAAATCTAGACGTTGTCCGCGTTGATGTCGAGCGCGGTTTGATCATGGTTAAAGGGGCTGTTCCCGGACACGCTGGTGCTGATGTCGTTGTACACCCGGCCGTGAAAGCTGCCCCAAATAAAGGAGCCTGATAGTCATGGATATGAAGCTCCTAAACGAACAAGGCCAAGCATCGTCAACAGTTAGCGTACCGGATACAGTGTTTGGTCGCGACTTTAACGAAGCGCTGATTCACCAGATCGTTGTGGCATACCAAGCGAATGCCCGTCTTGGTAATCGTGCACAAAAAGATCGGGCTGAGGTCAAACACTCGACCAAGAAGCCGTTCCGCCAAAAAGGCACGGGTCGTGCACGTGCTGGTATGACTTCTTCACCAATCTGGCGTGGGGGTGGTCGAGTTTTTCCTAACTCGCCGGATGAAAACTTCAGCCACAAGGTTAACAAGAAGATGTACCGTGCTGGTATCCGCTCGATACTTTCTCAGTTGGCCCGCGAAGACCGCATCGCTATCGTTGATACGTTTACCGTTGAGTCACCGAAGACCAAGCTTGCAGCTCAAAAGCTTCGTGAGATGGGCATGGACTCAGTCCTGATCATCACTGATGAAGTTGATGAGAACATGTACTTGGCAACACGTAACCTACCGAAGGTTGCAGTAATTGAGCCCCGCTACGCTGATCCCTTGTCGTTGATTCACTACAAGCAAGTGTTGATCACAAAGTCGGCGGTTGCTCAGCTCGAGGAGATGCTCGGATGAACAACGATCGATTGATGCAAGTGATCCTGGCGCCTGTCGTGACAGAGAAAGCCACCGAAGTAGCCGAACGCAACAACCAGATTGTGTTCCGCGTTGCTCCTGACGCCACCAAGCCAGAGATTAAGGCAGCAGTGGAACTTTTATTCAAAGTAGAAGTGGATTCTGTCCAGGTTTTGAATCGCAAAGGCAAAGAGAAGCGCTTTGGCCGTTTTATGGGTCGTCGGCGCAATGAACGCAAGGCCTATGTGGTTCTGAAGCAAGGTCAAGAACTGAACTTCGCGGAGGCAAATTAAATGGCCCTCTTAAAAACTAAGCCAACATCGCCTGGTCGCCGTGGGATGTTGAAGGTGGTAACGCCCACACTTCATAAAGGCGCGCCCGAAGCTTCACTCGTTGAGAAGCAAAAGCGCGGCTCTGGTCGTAATAATAATGGTCACATTACGGTTCGCCACCGTGGTGGCGGTCACAAGCAACACTATCGCATGATTGATTTCCGTCGCAACAAAGACGGGATCCCTGCGAAAGTCGAGCGCCTAGAGTACGACCCAAACCGATCCGCCCATATTGCATTGCTCTGCTATGCAGATGGCGAGCGTCGTTACATCATCGCGCCGCGCGGTTTGCAGGTTGGTGCAACGCTTGTATCAGGTATTGAGGCACCCATCCGTGTTGGCAACACATTGCCAATCCGTAATATCCCGGTCGGTACGACGATTCACTGCGTCGAAATGTTGCCTGGTAAAGGTGCACAAATGGTCCGCGCAGCCGGCGCATCTGCGGTTTTGCTGGCACGTGAAGGCACATATGCTCAGGTGCGCTTGCGCTCTGGCGAAGTTCGCCGTGTTCACATTGAGTGTCGTGCCACGATTGGTGAAGTAGGTAACGAAGAGCACAGCTTGCGCCAGATCGGTAAAGCCGGTGCCATGCGTTGGAGAGGTATTCGCCCAACGGTACGTGGTGTTGCCATGAACCCGATCGACCACCCACACGGTGGTGGTGAAGGTCGCACTGGTGAGGCACAAGAGCCGGTGAGCCCATGGGGTACACCATCGAAGGGTTATAAGACCCGTCGCAACAAGCGGACGAACAATATGATCGTCCAGCGTCGCAAGCGTAAGTAAGAGGCCGAATCATGTCACGTTCGATTAAAAAAGGCCCATTCGTTGACGCGCATCTGCTCAAGAAAGTGGAAGCGTCAGTCGCCGAACAGGGTAAAAAGCCGATCAAGACCTGGTCGCGCCGTTCAACCATCCTGCCCGAGTTTATTGGGCTTACCATTGCCGTCCACAATGGCCGCCAACATGTACCCGTTTATATCAACGAGAACATGGTCGGCCACAAGCTCGGCGAATTTGCATTGACCCGTACGTTTAAGGGTCATGCAGCCGACAAAAAGGCGAAGAGGTAAATCATGGAAACGACAGCAAACATTCGCGGCGTTCGGATTTCCGCTCAGAAGACCAGACTTGTCGCTGACTTGATTCGAGGTAAGTCAGTTTCTCAAGCTTTGAACATCCTGACGTTCACGAACAAGAAAGCCGCTGGCATTCTTAAAAAGGCGGTGGAATCCGCAATCGCTAATGCTGAGCACAATGATGGTGCCGACATTGACGAGCTCAAGGTTTCCACTATTTTTGTTGACAAGGCGCAGTCAATGAAACGGTTTTCCGCTCGAGCAAAAGGGCGCGGTAACCGCATTGAAAAGCAGACCTGCCACATCACCGTCAAAGTCAGCGCTTAAGGAGTCACTATGGGTCAGAAAATTAACCCGATTGGGTTTCGTCTAGCGGTAACCCGTAACTGGTCCTCGCGCTGGTATGCATCAGACAAGGATTTCAGCGGATTGCTGGTCTCAGATATTCGTGTTCGTGAATACCTTAAGCGTAAGTTGAAAAGCGCTTCGGTTGGTCGCGTTGTTATCGAGCGTCCCGCTAAAAATGCCAGAATTACCGTCTACTCGGCGCGTCCGGGTGTGGTGATTGGTAAGCGTGGTGAGGATATCGAAGGCCTAAAAACAGATCTTCAACGTTTGATGGGCGTGCCTGTGCATGTCAACATCGAAGAGATCCGTAAGCCGGAAGTCGACGCACAGTTGATTGCTGATTCGATCGCGCAACAGCTCGAGAAGCGCATCATGTTCCGCCGTGCGATGAAGCGAGCCATGCAAAATGCCATGAGACTTGGTGCCCAAGGTATCAAGATCATGAGCGCTGGTCGTTTGAATGGTATTGAGATTGCCCGCACGGAATGGTACCGCGAAGGTCGTGTACCACTTCACACCTTGCGCGCGAATATCGACTACGGTACAGCCGAGGCCCAAACAACTTACGGTGCCATCGGCATTAAGGTTTGGGTTTACAAAGGGGACATGTTGCCCAACGGTGAAATGCCCGTTGATACAACGCCTCCTCGTGAGGAAGAGCGTCGTCCACGTCGTGCGCCTCGTGGCGATCGCCCGGATGCCAAGTCGGGTCGGCCGGCAAGTCGTACACGTACCCCAAAGAAAACGACTGAGGCCGCCGCGGCACCGGAATCTGTAGCACCTGAGGCTTCAGCACCCGAGGCTGCACCGGCGCCCCAGGGAGAATAATCATGTTGCAACCATCACGTAGAAAATACCGCAAAGAGCAGAAAGGCCGTAATACTGGCCTTGCGACGCGTGGCACCAACGTGTCATTCGGTGAGTTTGGCCTCAAGGCCACGGGTCGTGGTCGTTTGACCGCACGTCAAATTGAGTCAGCTCGTCGTGCAATTAACCGTCACATTAAGCGTGGCGGTCGTATCTGGATCCGTATCTTTCCCGACAAACCAATCTCGCAAAAGCCTGCTGAGGTTCGTATGGGCAAAGGTAAAGGTAACCCTGAGTACTGGGTCGCTGAAATTCAGCCAGGTAAAGTGTTGTATGAGATGGAAGGTGTGAGCGAAGAAATGGCGAGAGAGGCGTTTCGTCTTGCTGCAGCTAAGCTCCCGATTTCCACGACGTTTGTCTCGCGCCATCTAGGCGCTTGAGGCGAGTGACATAAGGAACTCAAATGAAAGCTAGTGAATTGCAAAGCAAAGATGTGGCGGAACTCAAGCAGGAACTCGAAAGCCTGCTTAAAGCGCAGTTTGGTCTGCGTATGCAAAAAGCCACACAACAGCTAACTAATAACAGCGAGATTGGTAAGGTGCGTCGTGATATTGCTCGCGTTCGTACGATATTGACTCAGAAAGCTGGAGCCTGATAAATGACTGAAGCTCAAACTACCCCGGTAAAGCGCCAGCGGACGCTGGTCGGGAAAATCGTTAGCGACAAGATGGACAAGACCGTTGTTGTGATGGTCGAGCGTCGCGTAAAGCACCCACTTCTTGGTAAAGTTGTTATGCGCTCAGCCAAATACAAAGCGCATGATGAAGGCAACGAGTTCAAGACGGGTGATATGGTCGAGATCGCTGAGTCCCGCCCTATTTCTCGTGACAAGTTCTGGCGTGTGATGCGTTTGGTCGAGGCGGCGCGTATCATTTAGTCGGTTGCAGCGTCTAGCGGCATAGATGCTTTGATCCGATTTCATGAATAATCGCCGAATAAAAAAGCGACACCACCATGGTGTCGCTTTTTTATCGACAGCTTAGCTTGCGACCAGCAAAGCCAATGATTTCCGTTATATATGCGTGACAAATTTGGTGACGAGATAACCGTCGAAGGTTTCGCTCCCGCCTTCGCTGCCAATACCGCTTTCCTTGATACCCCCAAAGGGTGTCTCAGGTAAAGCACTACCAAAATGATTGATGTTGACCATCCCAGCTTCGATTGCATTCGAGGCTTTTGTTGCCGTTTGCAAAGAGTTGGTGAAGACGTAGGACGAGAGTCCGAATGGTAAGCTGTTAGCTTTGCGAATGACCTCTTCAGGGTCGTCAAAGGCCACTACAGGCGCAACTGGCCCGAACGGTTCTTGAGTCATTAGCAGTGAATCATCAGGCAGACCGGTGATAACCGTTGGCTGAAAGAAGAAACCTTCCCCCTCTCCGGGTTCACCACCGATTAGCACTTTGCCACCTCGGCTCACAGCATCCTCGACGAACTGAGACATCGCAGGGACACGTCGCTCGTGTGCAAGTGGCCCCATCTCGACGCCTTCGGTCAATCCGTCCCCCACCTTCGTCTTGCTCATGACTTCCGTGAAAGTGTCGAGGAACTTGTCATAGGCGCCTTTTTGTACATAAAAGCGTGTTGGTGAAACACACACTTGTCCAGCATTACGGATTTTGAATTTGGCGAGCATCTTAGCCGCCTTTTCAATGTCGGCATCATCAAAAACAATCACTGGCGAGTGGCCACCGAGCTCCATGGTCACGCGTTTCATGTGTTGACCAGCTAAGGCGGCCAGATGTTTGCCAACAGGAACCGATCCGGTAAACGACACCTTGCGCGTGATGGGTGACTTAATCAGGTAGTCAGAGACCTTGGGTGGATCACCCCAGACTACATTGAGTACGCCGGGTGGTAGTCCGGCATCATGAAACATTTGGGCGATGGCCATAACGGCACTGGGTGCATCTTCTGGGCCTTTGAGTACGATCGTGCAGCCGGCGCCAATTGCTGCGGTGATCTTACGAATCGCCTGGTTGTAAGGGAAGTTCCATGGGGTGAATGCCACACACACGCCGATTGGTTCACGTAATACAAGTTGGCGCACGTTTGGATTGCGAGGCGGGATCACGCGGCCATAAATACGCCGGCATTCCTCAGCGTGCCAGTCGCAGTGATCCGAGCAAGAGATAAGCTCACCCATTGCCTCTGCGAGCGGCTTGCCCATGTCAAGCGTCATATTGCGCGCTACTTCAGGGGCGCGATCGCGCGTCAGTTGTCCAACCTTCCTCAGTATGGCTGCCCGCTCAATTGGGGAAGTTTTACGCCATGACTGGAATGCTTTGTCTGCGGCTTGCAGCGCCTGTTCTAAGTCAGCGTCCGTGGCATGCGGCAGCTGGCCGAGCACCTCCCGGTTTGCAGGATTAATAACGTCTTGCGTTTGACGACCTTCGGCCTCGATGAATTGACCGTTGATATAGAGAGAGAGTGGCTGATACATGTTTGTCCCATTTGTCTGTTGTGTTCGGTTCAACGGCTAATGGTGCAACCGTCAACGTATGCATCAACCAATATAGTCCAGAGAATCACGCTCGCAAAATACACAACCCAGAAATAAGCGAGAAACAAGCGATAAGCCCCGTTATGTCAAATCAGGGCCTAGATGGTTAGAGCAAAATCGTCCAGAGTCCGATGACAAAAAAGAGGCCGGCCGATATCCATCGAAACAGGTTCATCGGTATCTTGGCAAGAAGCTTATTGCCAAGCAGTACAGCCGGCACGTTGGCAATCAACATGCCAAGCGTACTTCCGATCACTACCCCAATCGCACTCTGGAAGTGGGCAGCCAAGGCGACCGTGGCGATCTGTGTTTTGTCGCCTATTTCCGCTAAAAAAAACAAAACAAACGTGGCGCTAAAAACGCTAAGACGGCCTTTGACCTCGGCATCTTTAGCATCAAACTTGTCTGGTACGAGCGCCCAAAATCCCATGGCTATGAAAGAAAGGCCTAACCCCCATTGAAGCCAGCTAGCCTCAACGCTGGCTGTTAACCAAGCACCAAGCGCGCCAGCCAGCCCATGGTTGAGCACAGTTGCAACCAGGATGCCTAAAATAATTGGGATGGGGTTTTTAAAGCGTGCCGCCAGAATGAGGGCAAGTAGTTGTGTCTTATCGCCAATCTCGGCAATAGCTACAACCCCTGTTGATACCAAAAAAGATTCCATCACAGATACCTAGGCCGGCGTTACCAATGACCAAACCTTCCCCCGGCCAAAACGGTGGCGATTTGGTCAAAGGTCTTGCCAAGTCAGGAACCATGAGGCTCACTGACCGCATACGCCATGACCTGTAGGGTCAAGTATGTTGACGCATGCTGCTCGAGGACGAGAACGGCTACTCCCCAATGACGTGGAAAGTATAGCGCAGAGGGATTAACCTGCGCAGGTCAAGTGTATGTAAAGGATCAAGAAGTCTGCCCAGGCACAGGCGTAGCTGGTGCTTGACCGTTTTGGCGGTCGATGACAAGGTTGTCTTGAACGACTGATTCCAAATTAGACATGATGCAGTCCCATGCCAGCTCAAATTGTGCGGTTGGTACGCAAACCCGAGTCCGTTTGTCGTGTTGGGCGGTTCGAAGTTCGAGCCAGCCATCAGAAATCAGTTTGCGAAGGTGGTAGCGGATTCCCATGTCCGAATAGGGGATGCCGGCAAATAGCGCCTTGATGGTGACCTGTTCACCACGGCTGTGGTGCAGATACAAATTCAATAGAAGCTCGTAGGCAACCAAAGAACCACCTAACGGTAGGTGTTGGGCCGAAAGGGTATTCGCTTTCTTAAGGAGGCTGGCTATTTCTAGTTGCATTGTCGCGCCAGACAGCCATCAAATGTTTAACGACTTATATCTTAGGGGCAAGAGCCATGAACACCTAAGATTTTTTACTACGAATTTTGCACAAAAATCTTAGTATATGTAGGTATTAGTTACTAACTAACCCCAGTGGTTACGCTACCAGTAAACCGGATCATGCTGCGCGCAAACACAACGCACAGGACCGCTCAACGCGCTAAATGGGCGGTCGGTCAGCGATTTGACAAGCCAGCCCTCGGGGTATTGAAGCGCAAATGGCGCAGGTGCCTCCTTCTCAGACACCCAGGAGAAACCCGTTTTCCCGTAGAACGCCGGATCACCATATGTCAGCGCCAAGTCGACACCCTCTTGCCTAAGTATCTGCATGCTTGCCCCAATGAGTGCTTGGCCAATGCCTTGCATTTGCTTGTCCGGTAGCACGGCCATGGGTGCCAAGATAAAAACCTTTCTAGGGTCTGTTTCGTACTGAAGACGAGAAAAAATACACGCACCGGTCAGGCGATCTTGATCGAGAGCGGTGATCACTCTAAGGTCTGCCGGTGCGGTTTTGTTTAGGAGCGCATGCACGAGATTTCCGATGAGAAGGCCCTCCTGTTGACCGTCAGACACGCTAAAGGTCACCCTAAAAAGCTCAAACAAAAATTGATTGTGGGTTGCTCGATGTTCTACGTACTGCATCATCTGTTCTTTGCTAGATCAAGCGGCGGTGGGTGAAGGTACTGTATGTCTGGTCTCAGCGGTAGACTGACCCAGGTGTTGCGGGTATTTGCAGCCTAAACGGAGAATAGAGAACAAACCGGGGCAAATTGGCTACAAAAAGCCGCCACTTTGCACGCGCGTGTCCGCAAGCCTTGGGGCGTGAGCCCCGCTAGGCACGGTTCTTTCGGGCAAGAAAAAGGCTCGGAGATCATCCGAGCCCTGAAAGATTGGTGGAGCCGGGGGGAATTGAACCCCCGTCCGAAAGCCCTCCGCAGGCAGTTCTACATGCTTAGTCGACCTATTTTAAATTTAACCCAGAGCTTAGCCAGTCGACAGGCCGGCCCAAGGCGATTC
>Ga0209953_1000064_pt1 | contig 40393 bp, 36 predicted proteins | sample SalPonred_H2O_MG_FD_185713 | JGI IMG/M metagenome (GOLD analysis project Ga0209953, IMG submission 185713) | Salt pond water microbial communities from South San Francisco under conditions of wetland restoration - Salt Pond MetaG... | ecosystem: Environmental > Aquatic > Non-marine Saline and...
AGTTCGGGCTTGGCACCGTGGTGAGCACTTCCGGGTCGGGGGACAAGTCAGATGCCACCATCGACTTCGGCTCGGCCGGCACCAAGCGACTGTTGTTGCGCTACGCGCCGGTTGAGAAGCTCTAGGTATCGCGGAAAATTGACGATCATTACTTTTACGCAACATTTTGGGTAACTTTCACACCTGCTGAGACCTTTTGGACACAATCCCCATTCATGACGCCACACGGCGTCCCGGAAGGGAGATTCATGAATCGACGATTGATGATGGGCGTGAGCGCCATCGCCGTAGCGGGGATCACTTTGGCCGGCTGCGCGGGTGGCTCTAGTGACGAAGCTGCGAGCGAGGCGACGGCTGAGCAGACGGCAGCCGAAGAGACGGCAGCCGAAGAGACGGCACCTGAAGAAGAAGCAGCCGTGGAAGAGGCCATCGTGTGCTCCGCTTCCTTCGGTGTGATGGCCCCCCTCACCGGTGGTGCAGCCTCGATCGGCCAGGAGCAGTTGAACTTCGCGAAGTTGGCCGTCGCCGACTTCAACGCCTCGACCGAGGGCGCGGACTACTCGCTGGTGGAAAGCGACACGCAACTCGATGCAGGTCAGGCGAGCACGCAGGCCACCGCGTTGATCGCCGATAGCGGCATCGTGGGCGTGGTCGGTCCGGCCGGCTCGCAGGAGGTATCGGCCGTTGGACCGACCTTCGCCGAAGCGAGCATGGCGTTTGTGTCTCCTTCGGCCACCAACCCCGATTTGACCAACGGTGACAACCCGACCTTCTACCGTGTGGTTCCCACGGATGCCGTCCAAGGACCCACGGATGCTGCGTTCATGGCGGAGGATCTTGGAGCTGACTCCGTTGTGGTCATTCAGGAAAAGACCGACTATGGCGTGGGTATAGGTGACTCCGTGGCCGCGGGCCTCGAGGATGCCGGTGTGGCCGTCGAGGTTATCGCGGTGCCTGAAGAGAAGAAGAGTTACGACGACGTCATCTCCAAGGTCGGGGACGACGTGGATGTGGTCTTCGTGACCTTCCAGATCGCTGCTAAGTCTGAGCAGGTTGCGCAATCTTTGGTGAAGGCCGGCAAGAGCGCCGTGGTCTTCGGTTCGGATGGCTCGTTCTCGGGTGACTTCAAGACGCCGGGCTCCTATGTCTCGGCCTTCGCTCCGGACATCAACCAGGTGCCGGCGGCAGCGGACGTTGCTGCTCGGTTCACCGAGGAGTACGGCGAGTTCGGCACCTTCGGGCCGCCCGTTTACGTCGCGACTCAGACTCTCCTGCAGGCCGCTCAGCGCGCCTGTGAAGGCGGAGATTTGAGTCGTGCGGGTGTGTTGGCGGAGATGCCGAACACGATGATCGCTGACTCGATCCTCGGTGGTGACATCGAATTCGACGGTGCCGGAGATGTTGACGGTGCGCGTTTCTACATCTTCCAGCTTGACGATTCGGGAGCGCCCTCTCTCGTTAAGTAGTTTCTCGATGTGGGGAGGCGTTCTGCGGAACGTCTCCCCACATCTACCTTCGTTCTTTCTGACATGAATGAGGATCGGTGGAATATTTCGGTGAGCAGGTAGTCAACGGGCTGATCGTGGGCGGCGTGTACGCGCTCATCGCCCTGGGCTACACCCTGATTTACGGCGTTCTTCAGTTCCTGAACCTTGCCCACGGCGAGTTGTACATGATGGGCGCCTTCTTTGGCTTCTTCGCAATGATCGCCCTCGGTGGACCCAGCGCCGCTGTCGTGCCGGTGTGGATCATGATTCCTGTCATGTTCCTCGTCGCCATGGGTGGCGGCGCGGCGTTGGGTGTCGCCGTCGAGCGATTCGCCTATCGCCCCCTACGAAAATCACGGCGCCTTGCCGCGCTAATCTCTGCGCTCGGCGTGTCTTTGTTCCTGCAAAGTGCCGCGCTGCTGTTGTTCGGAGCGCGCGTTCGTCTCTACGACACTGGCCAATTCATTGACCTCACCAGCGGATTCAGCATTGGCAGTATTCGTATTGATGTCACGGAGATCATGGTGGTGGTCGGATCGCTGCTGTTGATGACGATCTTGTGGTTCCTTGTCAATCGAACCCAGCAGGGGCGCGCGATGCGCGCGGTGGCGGTCGATCAAGATGCTGCAGTCATGAACGGGATTGATATCGACCGTGTCATCGTGATCACCTTTGCGCTTGCCAGCGGTTTGGCTGGTGCTGCGGGCGTGATGTCTGGTCTCCTCCTATTCCCGGTCGACCAGTACATGGGAATCTTCGCCGGTTTGAAAGGCTTCACAGCCGCAGTCGTAGGTGGTATCGGATCGATTCCTGGCGCCATGATCGGAGGCTTCATCATCGGTGTAGTTGAGGCCCTTGCCACCGGATACCTCAATCCCACGTATGCAGACTTCATCGCCTTCCTCATTTTGGTCCTCGTGTTGTTGATTAAGCCCACCGGCATCATGGGCAAGAAAGTCATGGCGAAGGTGTGACATGAGCGACGACACGCAGCGAGACGAGGCCGCCCAGGCTTCGAGCAGGGGCATCGGAACTGATGAGTGGGTTGCCCAACATGAGCAACGGATCGCAACTTCGACTGGACCGCTCGGGGCAATCGGCCGCTGGTGGCTCGGGCTACCTCGTGGCTTCCAGTGGATCATTCCGCTGGCGATAGCACTTCTTATTCCGTTTGCTACCAGCAATGACTACATCATTCGTATAGGCGTCAACCTCGGGTTGTTCCTGCTCCTGGTCATTGGACTGAACCTCACTGTTGGCTACGCTGGCTTGCTGGACTTGGGCTTCGTGGCCTTCTACGGCTTCGGCGCCTACATGTATGCGTTCGTGGCCAGTCCTCAGTTCGGCATTCACTGGCCCACCTGGCTAGCCATTCCTATGGTCATTATTGTCACCGGGTTGTTCGGTCTAGCTCTGGGCACTCCGTCACGAAGACTGAGCGGCGACTATCTTGCTATTGCCACGCTGTTCTTCGGGCAGATGTTCCTGGTCTTAGCGGTGTCATCGGATGCGGTCCAGTTCCCGTGGATGGATGAGCCAATCGATGTCACCGGTGGGGCCAACGGCATCACCAATGTCGATCCTTTCGCCTTCTTCGGTTTCACTTTTTCCTCAGTCACCTCTTACTACTTTCTGCTCCTCGGCTTGATCGTGGTGGGCGTGGTGGCGACGCTTCGCATTCATAGCTCGCGTCAGGGCCTGGCCTGGCGCGCCATGGGCGAAGACGCCTTGGCTGCGCAGCACATGACTATTCCACCGGTTCGGATGAAACTTCTTGCGTTCGCCGTGGGTGCGGCTGTTGCCGGCCTCGCCGGAAGTGTCTTTGCCTCCGTTCAACTCGGTGTATTTCCGAGCACGTTCAAGTTGCCCTTACTGATCATGTTGTACGCGGCGTTGATCCTGGGTGGGATGGGCAGCGTTCCAGGGCTTGTGGTGGGCGCCATCATCATGGTTGTCCTTCCCGAGGTACTTCGCTTCCCGGACTACAGCAACTGGCTGTTCTTCATCGTGTTGATCCTCGGTGTGGTCATGACGTTGAAAAGATGGAAACCGATCCTTGCTGTTTTTGCCGCCACCACTGCTATCGGATTCGCAGCTAACGGTATTTTCCTGGCGTTGGGAGTTCCTTATCTGACGACTGCTGAGTGGGCGGAAGGCCCCCTTGCGCCTGTCCTGGGTGCCTGGGTGTTCATGCCAGAAGATCGGACGCTCTACGGAAATATCGCCTTCGTTGTCCTGCTGTTCGCAATCGCGTGGATGACTACCCGCTCGCATCGGACTCGGCTTATCGCTCTGCCGTTTGTATTGTGGCTCGCTGTCTTCACGTGGGAAGTGCGCTTGCTCATTGAGCCGAGTGTCACTCGTCAACTTCTCATCGGTGCGCTGTTGATCATTCTGATGGCTACCAGGCCTCAAGGGCTGTTCGGTAAACCACGAGTAGAGGTGCTGTGAGTACCCCGGCTTTGTCACTTATTGACCTCACCAAGAGGTTCGGTGGCCTCACAAGTTTGGATCACTTCTCGTTGGATGTGGCTACATCCGAAGTGGTCAGCGTGATCGGACCGAATGGTGCTGGAAAAACAACCTTGTTCAACGTGATCACCGGTGTTTACAAGCCCGAGGAAGGCAAGGTTCTTCTCAATGGCGTGGATCTCACGGGAATGAGCCCAGAGAAAGTGGCCCAGCGTGGCATTGCACGAACCTTCCAGAACGTGCGTCTGTTCTTAAACCTTACGGTGCGGGAGAACATCAAGGCGGCTATGTATGGAAGAACCAAAGCGTCGCTTCTGGAGTCCGTCTTGCGAACGCGACGGGCGAAAAGTGAAGATAAAGAAAACGAGGAGCGCGTGCTTGACGTGTTGTCGTTCTTCGGGACACGCCTTCAGGGCTACCGGCTCGATCAACCTGCCTACTCGCTGTCCTACGCCAATAGGCGTCGCTTGGAGATTGCCCGAGCGATGGCTACCGGGGCTCAAGTGCTGCTCCTCGACGAACCCGCGGCGGGCATGAACCCGGCTGAGACAAAAGAGATCGCCGAGATCATCTCCCGGTTGCGGGCAGAACGCGGATACACCATCGTGGTGATCGAGCACGACATGCACGTGGTCGAGGGGATCAGTGATCGAGTGATCGCTCTTGATCACGGCGTCGAGATCGCGTCGGGGAGTTTCGATCAGGTAGCAACCGACCCGGCGGTTATTGAAGCCTACCTGGGTAGAGGGGCAGCGGCCCGAAAATGACCGCCACACCATTGATTGAGTTGCGTGACGTCAACACGTACTACGGGCAAATCCACATCCTGCAAGATGTCAATCTGCATGTTGATCCGGGTGAGTTCGTTGCACTCCTTGGTGGAAACGCCTGTGGAAAGTCAACCACCTTGAAGACTTGTCTGGGTCTCGTTACCCCGAGGACGGGGTCGGTATTTATCAATGGTGAAGACGTCACTCATCTTCGGACCGCCGAACGCATCCGGCGCGGAGTTGCGGTGGTGCCTGAGAACCGGCGCCTATTCGGGCCAATGACCGTGCTGGAGAACCTGCAGTTGGGCGCCTTCACGCGATCTGATGTTTCGGAATCTGACTACGAATACGTCTTCGACCTCTTTCCCCGAGTGGCCGAACGTCGCCAGCAACTAGCTGGAACCCTCTCGGGGGGTGAGCAGCAAATGGTAGCCGTCGCTCGGGCTCTGATGGCCAAGCCATCCCTCCTTCTGATGGACGAGCCCTCCATGGGTTTGGCACCCAAGTTGGTTGAACAGTCCTTCGAGATGATCGACAGACTGCACAATGGGGGAGTGTCCATGCTGGTGGTTGAGCAGAACGCAAACATGGCTCTGTCTTTTGCCGATCGCGGATACGTGCTGCAAACTGGTCGAGTCGTCCTAGACGGCCCGGCTGACGAGTTGGCGGAAGATGAAGAATTGAGGAAGGCTTACCTTGGACGCTAATGCATCTGACCTGACGCGACAGTATCGGGATCGTTTCCCAATCTTTGATAATCGCGCGTACATCAATAGCTGCTCGCAGGGAGCCCTGGCGCGCGAAGTTCGACAGGCTTACATCGAATACCTTGATGGCCTAGAGGAGTACGGGTCCCTGTGGGAGACGTGGGTAGGAATCCAAGAGCAGGTTCGTGGTGAGCTTGCTCGTACATTCGCCTGCGACACCGGTGAAGTGGCCATCACAAGCTGTGCATCAAGTGCGGTGAGCGCTATCGCATCGTGTTTTGACTTCACGGGACCGAAAAACACAATCGTGACGACGTCACTTGAGTTCCCTACGATCGGTCAGATCTGGCACGCCCAGGAACAACGCGGTGCACGGGTGGTGCACGTTCCTGCGGGACCGGATAACAGGCTCTTCGTTGACGACCTCATGGCCGCAGTCGATGATTCCACTGCCCTGGTTTCCGTCACCCACGTTTGCTATCGCAACGGAGCGATGACAGATATCGCGGCCATAGTTGAAGCTGCTCACGCGCGTGGCGTTCCGGTGCTCGTGGATGCCTATCAGTCAGTCGGGGCCGTGCCGCTGGACTTCCACAAGATTGGTGCTGATTTTCTCGTAGGGGGCGCGCTGAAGTACATGCTCAGTTGTCCAGGTGTCGGCTTTGCTCTTGCGAACGCCGCGACAACTGCTGAGTTCATTCCTCAGACCACTGGCTGGTTCGCCGCCAGAGACATCTTTGCGATGGACATCTACGATTTCGACCCAGCGAAAGATGCCCGCAGATTTGAGTCCGGCACCCCCAACGTGCCGAGCTTGTATGCCGCCAATTCCGGCATTCGCCTGTTGAACGAGATAGGCGTTGACCGCGCTTGGAATGTATCCAAGGAATTGCACACTCAACTGCGAATTGGCATCGAAGATCTAGGTGGACGAGTGGTCACACCCGCAGGTGAGAACGAGCATGGTCCGATGATTGCGTTTGCTTCGACCGACGAGCATGCACTCGTTGCGGCCTTGGGCGAGGACGGCGTGGTGGTCTCTTCCCGCGACGGCAACGTGCGAATCAGTCCGCACTTCTACAACAACACCGATGACATTCACGCAGCGCTGTCATCGTTGGCGAAGCACAAGCATCTTCTTGCGTGAGGTGCCCGCATCACACCGGTGCTAGTTGAACTCAGTCGTCAGGGTGATGGTGGCGGAAGCAAATAACTTGGACACTGGGCAGGTGTCCTTCGCCTTAAGCGCCATTGCCTCAAGGTCTGCAACGTTCGAGCCTGGAGCGTGCCCGGAAACCGTGAGGTCGACCTGTGTGATCCAGAAACCATCGTCCTTACCCACCAGATGCACAACGGCAGAGGAGGCGATCCAGACCTCCTCCATGTCTTGGCCGGACTCCTCGATCATGTTCGCCAAAGACATAGAAAAGCACCCCGCGAGGGCGGCGCCGAGCATCTGCTCAGGGTTGGTGCCCTGTTCCTCTGCCACGCGCGCCGTCAGGTTGTAGCCGATCGTGGGGCCTGCCAGGCCCAAGGTCATTGTTCCGGTCCCGGTTGGGACCCTGCCGTTCCATTGTGCGCTTGCGCGGTGCTTCGTCATGTCGGAACTCTATTGTGGTGATGTGAATCCTGGAGAGGTTGTGGACGAAAGCCGTGTCGGAGGGATTCGAGTCCCAAGTGACACGGTCGAAATATTTGAGCTAATTAAGCCCGGTGACTATGCCGAGCCACTGATCCATAGATCGATGCGGGTGACTTCCGGACTCTGCCTTGACCGCAGCGATGAGGCACACGATGAGTTTCTGTATGTCTTGGAGGGTTCCGCTCGCTTCAGTTTTACTGATGCATCAGGTGCGTATGAACTGCGAGAAGGCTCAGCCGTTCATATTCAAGCGGGCCGGGCATGGAACCTGGCCGTGGAGAACTCAGCATGGTTACTCAGTTTCCTCGTCCCTGCTCCCGGGACACCGTGGGCAGACGCCCTGGCCAAACAGACGGGAAAGGTAGTCGATGTTGCCGAACTCGGTGCGCAGGCGGCTGAGGCAGCAAGCTCGGATCGTCAATTTGAGGTTCTCTTTGATGCCTCTCGCGGGAGTCGTGGCGCAACTATGTTCGTGGGGTTCATCCCAACGTCAGGCGCCCCGGAGCACTATCACCTCTATGACGAAATCTGCGTCATCGTTGGGGGATCCGGAATTTTGAAATGTCGAGGTATTGATCAGAAACTCAGGAAAGGCAGCGCGTTCCACGTAGCTCCGCGACTCCTGCACGCGCTTGAGAATCCGAATCCAGAGGACCTATGGGTGCTAGGAGTGTTTCGGCCCGAAGGCTCGGCTGCCGCAGCGTTTTATCCCGATGGAACGCCCGCGCCGAACAATGAGGAGTAAAGGTCAGGAGCCGATGCTGAATCCAGCTTCGATATCTTGCTTGGAGTACGTTCGAAATGAGATGTGAGTCTGTGTCGTCTGGACTCCGGGGGTTTTGCTAATGCCTTCGGTAACCACGCGCGCTACCTCGTTGTGGTCGGAGACTTCGATAAGGGCGATGAGGTCAATGTCTCCTGTGACCGAATAGGCAGCACGAACACCATTGACGTCGGCGATCGCCTGTCCGGCTTCGTTGATGGATTCTGGTGCCACGTCTATGAAACAAAGGGCGGTGATCACGTTCCGTAGTGTACGCACTCACGCGACTGGGGCGTATATGTTTAGCGAGAGGATCCGCATGGGAGCGATCGACCAAATCACCGGAGCCAGGATCGTGACGCGACGCCGATTGGAATGGGCTGATACCGATGCTGCGGGGCATAATCATTTCTCCGTGGCCTTTCGGTGGATGGAGGAAGTTGAACATGAGTTACGCCGCTCTACCGGCCTTCCTACAGACCTAACGGGAGGCATCCCTCGCGTTCACATTGAAGTCGACTACCTCGATCGCATCTGGTTCGGTGAGGAAGTGGACATCACCATGGGAGTAGCAGATGTGGGCAGAACGTCATGTCGCTTCGTGTGGGCGATTGAGCGGGTCGGCGGCAAACGTAACCTGTTGATGCAAGGCAACCACGTGGTGGTTCATTCACCTGATGCTCAAGGGGGAGCAGTCCCGTGGCCTCAGCGCGTCAGAACGGCGCTGATGGGGCAAGAGCCGCTAGAGCAGCTTGACCGGTAGCCGGCATGCTCAATTTCGGTAGTTTTGCGGATTTTCGGGGCTCGCTGCGTAACACTATGGCAACAGTTCATGTTGGATAATTGACGTACGACAGATTTGCAGCATGAATTAGCCCGGTCCCGTGAGACCACATCGCCCACCACCGAGGGAGAAGCAATGAGAAATCGAAGGACAGCGGGCGTTCTCGCTGCTGTAGCGAGTGCCGCCCTGGTACTTGCCGGTTGCGCGACAACCACTGATTCAGCCGAGGAGACCCCGGAACAGGAAACCACCGCCGAGGAAACTGCTCCCGAAGAGGGTGGAACCGACGAAGAGGTCGCAGCGGAGGAATGCACCGAACCGATTCTCGTTGGTGCTGCCATGGCGCAGTCCGGCTTCATGGCTCCGTTCGACGCGCCTGCGCTGGAGACAGCCCGCATCGCCATTGACAAGGTCAACGCTGAGGGCGGGATCTTGGGCTGCGAGGTTGTCCTCGAAGCCGTGGATACCGAGACGAACCCCGACAAGGGTGCGCAGATCGCCACCGATCTGATTTCCCAGGGTGCTGACCTGCTCCTGGTCACCTGCGACTACGACGTGAACGCCAAATCTTCACAGGTCGCGCAGGACGCGGGTGTGGTCGTTATCGCTCCGTGCGTGGGCGACACCATCATGGGTCCAGATGCGGGGTTGACCTTGGGCTTCTCGCTCGGCTCAGCCGTCCCGGGCGAGGCTGCCATCATGGCGGAGTACGCGTTTGAGAATTTTGGCCCGCGCGCTGCACTCTTCAAGGACATGTCGATCAAGTACACCCAGAATCAGTGCGCCGTCTTCGAAGAGCGCTGGACCCAACTGGGTGGCGAAATCGTCGCTGCTCCGGAATTCAGCCAAACTCCAGAGGGTTCTCTGGCTGCTCCGGTGACCGCTCAGGTCCAGGAGATCGGTGACTCTAACCCTGATTTCGTGGCGCTGTGCTCCTACCCTGGTGGTGGTGCTGAAGCTGCTGCGGCTCTGCGCAACGGCGGAGTTGAGACACCGGTCATTTCCGGCTTCGGTATGGATGGTGCCTTCTGGCTCGGAGCCGTTCCGGACCTGTCGGACTTCTACTTCGTGACCTACGCTTCGGTGTTCGGTGACGATCCGAATCCGAAGGTCCAAGAGTTGCTGGCTGCATTCGAGTCCAGTACGGGATCACCGGCCGCAACTAGCGGTTTGGTTACCGGCGCTTCTACGATCGAGGCGTTCAAGATCGCGGCCGAGGAAGCAGGAACCACGGACGGTGCGGCTGTCGCCGCGGCGTTGGAGTCCTTCGACAACGTCGATCTGACAGCCGGTCCGACCACCTTCACACCGGAACTGCATGTGAACGTGACGCGCCCCATGGCCGTTATGCAGATCCAAGACGGTGCGCACTCATTCATTGAGTACCGCGCCGCCGAGCAGCCAATCCTGAACTAGTCAGGAACATCCGTGCGGGGACCGTCATTGACGGTCCCCGCACGGCATTCACGCATCCAGGTCCGAAAGTGGGTCCCATGACCGAAGGTCTCTTCGCGCGAGACATCGTCAAGGCGTTCGGCGCCTTGCGGGTTCTGGAGGGTGTTCACATTGACGTTCAGCCAGGGGAGACAGTTGGACTCTTGGGCCCTAACGGTGCTGGCAAAACCACACTTGTCAACATCATCGCTGGTTACGAGGTCCAGGAGGCTGGCACCGTGGACATCGACGGTGCACCGCTGGACGGCCTTAGCCCCGAAAAGCGCTCCCACGCTGGGCTCGCTCGAACTTTCCAGTCCGGGCGCTTGTTCAATGAACTCACGGTTGCGGAAAACGTAGTGCTCGGTGCAATGGGAACCGGCGTCCCGACCAAAGAGGCTAACGCCCGAGCGATGCAGGCGCTGGAGATGCTGGGGCTGACCGACGTCATGACGGCGCCGGCGGGCGGTCTGTCACACGGGCTGTCCCGACTAGTAGGGCTTGCACGTGCGGTGTCTGCGCGGCCTCGATATTTGATCATGGACGAACCGGCCGCAGGGCTCAACGATCACGAAGTACCCGCTCTACTTGAGGCGCTCGGCAAGGTTCGGACCGAGACCGGCTGCGGGATGCTTCTCATTGAGCATAACGTCGGCTTGGTCGCCGATGCGTGTTCGCGGGTATTCGTTTTGGCTTCGGGTGCTCTGCTTTTCGAAGGAACACCCGAAGATGCACTTCGTGACGAAGGAGTGCTCAGCGCCTACCTTGGTGACGCGACCTTAGGGCTGCATGGAGGCCCTCGATGACTTTGTTGAAGGCAACGGACCTGAAAGCTGGCTACGGCAAAGTCGATGTGCTGTTCAACGGACACATCACTGTCGAGCCCGGTGAACTCGTCGGCATCGTTGGACCGAATGGCGCGGGGAAGTCCACCTTCCTAGGAGCCATGGCCGGATCCGTTCGCGCCACTTCGGGAGCCATTGAGCTTGACGGCCAATCCATAGTTGGTCGCAAACCTGAAGATATCGTTCGCTTGGGGCTGTCACTTGTGCCCGAAGGACGCGCGATCTTCTCTGACCTCAGCGTCGATGAAAATCTGCGTCTGGGGCTAACCGGGCGCCGGTTAAAGGACGGTGCCAGCGCGGCCCTAAAGGATGTGACTGACCTCTTTCCGGTCTTGACTACGCACCGCGATCATCAGGCGGGGATGTTGTCCGGTGGTCAGCAGCAGCAATTGGCGATTGCGCGAGCGCTGGTAAGTGAGCCAAAGGTGCTCTTGCTGGACGAGCCGAGCCTGGGTCTGGCGCCGTCGGTGATCCAGGACGTGTTTGGAGTGCTAGGTCGTATTCAGGAATCGGGGACCGCGATCGTTGTGGTCGAACAACGAGCGCACCTGGTGATGTCAATTGCGGCGCGGACATTAGTCATGCGCGAAGGACACGTGCGCGCCACTCTCACCCCTGATGTCGCTTGGGATGAGGAAAAGTTGGCGGAGGCCTACTTTGGCACCGGAGAGGACGAATCGTGATCCAAACGATTCTCGATGCCTTGAGTTTTGGCGGCCTGTACGGGCTCGCCGCCTTAGGTATCGGGCTGGTCTTCGGCGTTATGAGATTGGTCAATTTCGCCCACGGTGAGTTGATTGCGATCGGGGCGTACCTCCTGGTGATCACAGTGCCCTCCCTTGGTTTGCTTGCAGGAATCGCCATCGCCGTGGTGGGTACTGCCCTACTGGCACTCTTGATGGAACTTGGGGTCTTCAAGCGGCTACGTTCGGCCGGTCCCGCGGTTCTGCTGGTCGCATCCTTCGGCGTGAGCGTGTTCTTGCAGCGCCTCTACGAAGTGATCTTTGGAGCGTTGCCCATAAGTGCCCAGGTAGCACCGTGGATGAACGGCGTTATCGACATCGGTGGTACTACCGTCACCCGAGGCAGCATCGTCACGATAATTTTGGCGATGGTCTTGTTGGTGGGCATGTGGTTCTTTATCGATCGGACCACGCTAGGGCTCCAGATCCGAGCTGCGTCGAGTGATTTCCAGACCGCTCGCTTGCTCGGTGTTCGATCAAATCGGGTCATCGGTGCCGCGTTCGTCTTTAGCGGCATCCTCGCCGCAGCTGTGGCCTTCGTCGTCGTTACCCAGCGGGGGTCGGTTGACCCACTATTCGGTGTGAACATCACCATCTTGGCTCTTGTGGGCACCGTGATCGGGGGACTCGGCAGTCTTCAGGGTGCTGCGCTTGGTGGGTTTCTGGTCGGTTCCACCATCAGTCTGCTGAATGCATTCCTGGGCAACTACAGGGTTTATACATATACCTGGTTGTTCATCCTGGTCATCATTGTGCTTATCGTCCGACCTGGCGGAATCGTGGCAAGTAGAGGCACTAAGGAGCGTGTTTGATGTCGATTCCGAACACGTCGGCTTCGTCGGCACTTCGCTCCTCAGCCGTCCCCGGAGTCACACGATTCCGTTGGCCTGAGCTCGCCGGCCCCGTCGTCGTAGTTGTCGCCCTCACCTACCTCGTGAGTTCCCTCGGCGCCTCATCGAGTTTCCTCGTCCAAGGGACCCTCGTGACCTTGGTGATGGTGCTTGCGCTCCAAGTCTTCATTGGAAACAGCGGCGTGCTGTCGTTTGGGCAGGCTGCATTCGCAATGGTGGGTGGTTTCGCGAGTGGCTTGGCCACGGCTCCGGTGACGATCAAGGAGAACGTCCTCAGTGATCTTTGGGGCCCCCTCAAGACCTTGAGCATGGGGCTGTGGCCGAGCTTGCTCCTCGCAGTTGTGGTGGGGATGATCGTCGCCTTCATCTCTGGACTCTTCTTGATGCGCCTGAACGGCCTATCTGCTGGAATCGCAACATTCGCACTGCTGATGGTGGCCGATAACGTCTTTTTCAACTGGCGAAAGATCGGGCCGGGCCCGCAAGTGCTGCCTCAGGTCCCCAAATTCCAGTTTGTTGACGAAGCTCTCGCATTAGCGGTCATCGCGTTGGTCGTTGTCTACTTCATGGGAATCTCACGCCGCGGTCGTTTACTTCGGGCCACCCGCGAGGATGGTTTGGCTGCCCGGGCACTGGGTACCAGTGTGTGGCGCCTGCGAGTGTTGTTTTTCACCGTCTCAGGTGGCGTAGCAGCATTGTCCGGAGCTATGTACTCCCATCATGCAGGCGCGGTAAGCGCTCGCGACTTCTACCTTGGGTTTACATTCACCACACTCGCGATGCTCGTCATCGGTGGCGTGGCCAGCGTGTGGGGGGCAGTTGTCGGCACTCTCGTTGTCGCCGCAATCGGTGAAGTTCTGTTGCGATTTGAGCAAGGAGTTGAGATTGGCAACGTGCTGATCTACCTGCCTAATGGTGCGCGCGGTGTAGCAATTGCGGCAGCTCTGGTAGTGATGCTGATTTGGCGACAGCGGGGATTGACGGGTGGCCGTGAATTCTCGTTCCCGCGATTCGGTCGTTGGGCGAATCGCCTCTAGCCGGCCATGAAGCGCCCACCGTTGACGTCTAGGACCGCCCCGGTGATGTACGACGCATCGTCGCTGGCTAGGAAAAGAACCGGGGCTGCACACTCATTCACGCTGGGCATCCGGCGCAGGGGAATCGAGTCGATCACTTCGTTCTGCTCCGCTTGGGGCATCTGGTCAAACATCCCTTGCAACCGATCGGTCAAAAATAGGCCGGGTGCGACGGCATTCACGCGGATTCCGTCGGGTCCAACTTCGCGCGCTAGTCGTCGTGTGAGTCCGAGCAGGCCGGACTTCGCCGTTGCGTACGGAACACCGGTTACTGGGCTGCTCGTGCGGCCGCCGATGGAGGAAAAGGTAACAATTGCCCCTCCACCGACTTTCCTCATGTGGGGGATGGTCGCGATCGCGCTGTGGTACGTGCCCTTGATGTTCACGTCAAGAACGAGGTCAAGATCGGCCTCGGATATCTCATGCATGTCTCGAGGTGTCCCTAAGCTCCCTCCGGCGGCAGCTATCAACACGTCGATGCGATCAAAGGTTTGCACGGTCGATTCGACCGCGCTTGTGATGGCTGCTGAGTCGCGGACGTCGACGCCGAAGGCCAGAGCCGTTCCTTCCGGCAGGGCCTGCGCTTCACGCTCAGCAGATGGTAGGTGGGCGTCCAAGATCGCAACCTTGCCGCCCTCGCCGACGAAGCGCGAGCAAATCGCCCGCCCAAGTCCCCCGCCACCACCCGTCACCACGGCGACTTTGCCGGCGAACCTTGCGCGAACGGGGACGTCCCGGTCCGTAGCGGCGCTCATGGAGCCATCCTTGTGTGGTCGGTCGATCTGGTTGCGAGCCGGACTCTATTCCGTATTATTGGCGACAGTCAATAAGGCGCAAGAAAACCACCCGGCGACGAGCGTCGCGCCAATCGAAGGGGACTGAGCATGAAAATCGCAGTAGTCGGGGGCGGTCCTGGCGGCCTTTACTTCTCGAGTTTGGTCAAGCAACTCGATCCGTCCGCCGATATCACCGTGTGGGAGCGCAATGCGCCTGATGACACCTTCGGTTTTGGGGTCGTGTTCAGCGATCAGACACTCGCAGGAATTCGAGCGTCCGACACTTCGGTTTTCGAAGATATGGGCAAGTCTTTCGCTTACTGGGACGACGTCGACGTCACGATCGATTCACAGATGTTTACGATCGCTGGAAATGGATTCGCGGCGATGAGCCGAAAGGAACTGCTCCACGTTCTGCAGCGTCGGGCCATCGATCGCGGCGTTCCCATTCACTTCCAAACAATCGCCCCTCCGGTCGAGCAATTGATGTCTGAATTCGATCTTGTGATCGCCGGTGACGGCATCAACTCGGCAATCCGGACGAAATTCGCGAACGAGTTTGGTACCACCTTGGATCAGCGGCACTGCCAGTACATCTGGCTTGGGACCGATCTGGTCTTTGAGGCGTTCGAGTTCTTCATCAAGGAGACCGAATGGGGCGTCATGCAGGTTCATGCCTACCCGATGAACGCTGAACAGAGCACCTTCATCGTCGAGATGCACGAAGATGTGTGGCGTGCAGCTGGATTCGACAAAGTTGATGCAGATTCGCTCCCACCGGGAGTAAGCGACGAGGAGAGCATTGCTCGCATCGGCGACATCTTCGCCGATGTCCTTGACGGACACCGGTTGATCGCCAACAACAGCAAGTGGGTCAGTTTCCGTACCGTTCGTAACAAGACATTGGTACATGACAATCTCGTATTGCTCGGCGACGCAGCCCACACCGCACACTTCTCGATCGGATCAGGAACCAAACTTGCCATGGAGGACGCACTCGCCCTCGCGGCATGCGTCTTCGAGCAACCCACGATCGACGCTGCTCTCAAGGCGTACGACGAGGAGCGTGGTCCCGTCATTAAATCCACTCAGCGTTCGGCGCAGGCCAGCTTGGAGTGGTTCGAGGAACTAGTGCAGTACGTGGACCAAGAGCCAATTCAGTTTGCCTTCAACTTGATGACGCGCAGCCGTCGGATTACCTATGACAACCTGCTTGAGCGTGATCCGGCATTTGTCCAACAGGTTGATGCGTGGTTGCTACGCGACCAGATTGAGCAAGGACGAGTCCCGGAAGGTACTGCTCCACGTCCGCCAATGTTCCTGCCGTTCCAACTCCGTGGTGTAGAGCTGCCCAACCGCGTGGTCGTCTCAGCTATGGATATGTACTCGTCAGTGGATGGCGTACCCCAGGACTTCCACATGGTGCATCTGGGAGCTCGTGCTCTCGGCGGTGCGGGCTTGGTCATGACGGAAATGGTGTGCACGTCTGCGCAAGGCCGCATCACACCGAGTTGCGGTGGGCTGTGGAACGACGAACAGACGGATGCTTGGCGCCGGATCGTGGACTTTGTGCACACCACCTCCTCCAAGATTGGGCTGCAGTTGGGCCATTCCGGCCGCAAAGGCTCCACGAAAGTCATGTGGGAAGGCATCGATCAACCTCTAGACGAGGACAACTGGGAGATCATTGCTCCCTCGCCCCTTCCGTATCTAGACATCAGCCAAGTGCCACGCGAAATGACGCGGGCGGACATGGACTCCGTCCTGGACGAATTCGTGGAAGCCGCCAAACGTGGCGCGGAGGCTGGATTCGACCTTCTTGAACTGCACTGCGCCCACGGCTATCTGCTTTCAAGTTTCCTCACTCCGGTGAGTAATAAGCGCACCGATGAATATGGCGGCTCCCTGGAGAATCGACTGCGGTTCCCACTCGAGGTGTTCGACGCAATTCGAGATGTGTGGCCGCAAGATCGACCCATGAGCGTTCGCATCTCCGCTTCTGACTGGGTCGATGATGGATTGAGCGTGGAAGATTCGGTATCCATCGCGCAAGCCTTCGCCGACCACGGGGTGGATATCGTGGATGTCTCAACCGGCCAAACCACACCTATGGCGAAGCCTGCCTACGGGAGGTCCTACCAAACGCCATATGCCGATCGGATTCGTAACCGTACGAAGGTTGCCACGATGGCTGTTGGTTCCATCAGCAGTTGGGATGACGTCAACACCATCATCGCGGCAGGTCGGGCTGATCTGTGCGCACTCGGTCGCCCGCACCTGTTCGATGCCGCATGGACCTTGCACGCAGCCGCTGATCAAGATTTCCGGATGCCCTGGCCAACCCAGTACAAAGCGGGTTCCCGGAAACCACCTGCCGGTCGGAATGAGGATCCCAAGCCGCGTTTGGAGCTGGTAGCACCGGGAACTGCAATTGACCGCCCAAAGCGCTGGCGACCTTCTGGTCAGTAGGTCTAAATGCCAGACATTCTGCTGGATCACCCAGCAGAATGAGGAAACCCTTGGAAAGGAAGTCCCATGTCCGATCTGACACAGTTAGCCGCTGGAATCGTTGACGGTACAGTTGAGGTGGTCGATCTCACGTCACCGTTACACTCCGGAACTCCGATCTTGCAGTTGCCGCCGGAATTCGGTCAGACCGCTACCTTCCAGTTGGAAGAAATCAGCGAATACGACGATCGCGGCCCGGCGTGGTACTGGAATAATTTCCATACCGGTGAGCACACTGGCACCCATTTCGACGCTCCCATCCACTGGGTAACTGGTAAGGAGCTTGACGACGTCAGTCAAGTCCCTGCGCAGCGGCTGGTGGGACCAGCGGTTGTCATCGATAAGACGGCCGAAGTTGCGGCCAATCCGGACTACTGCCTAGACCTTGACGACATCAAGGCTTGGGAAGCCGAGCATGGGGCCATTCCGAAGCACGCATGGGTCCTTTACCGGACCGGATGGTCCCAATACTCAGAGGATCCCACTGCCTACTCCAACGCAGACGACAACGGTCCCCACACTCCAGGGCTGACCCCTGCCGCTGCTCGCTATCTTGCAGACCAGACCGACATCCTCGGCATGGGCGTCGAAACGGTCGGCACCGATGCCGGCGGGGCGATGGGTTTCGATCCGCCATTCCCCTGCCACGCTCTGCTTATGGGTGCTAACAAGTACGGAGTCACTCAGTTGCGCAACGTCGACAAGTTGCCGACGACGGGATCGGTCGTCGTTGTCGCTCCGCTACCGATTGTCAAAGGCTCGGGGAGTCCGTGCCGGGTGTTGGCGTTCGTTAGCCGCTGATCAGAAACTCACGCTAATTGGGGGGGGCCGTCATGCGGCCCCCCCAACTCTTCGCGTCTGGGTGCGTCAAGCGAGACCTGCGCTGCCGAGAGCCGCTCGGAGCGCATTCCCGTTTTCGTCGGCTAGTGCGGAGGAACGTAGTTGTTTCAGGCGCTCGGCGGCGCCTGGATCGCCTTCCAACTTGTGCACGGCAGTGAGCAGGAGCCCGAAGTTGCGCATCCCATTCTTGTGGGTTTCGCCGTAGCCCTTGACCACTTGCTGACACTCAGCAATTTCGCAAGCGAGCGCATAGTCCGCAGGTGCGCATTCGACGATGGTGTCCAGCCAGTTGTCGATCCGCTCCTGCTCAAGGCTAAAGCGCATGGACCTCCGCCTGATCGGTCGCAGCCGGGCAAGAAAGTACAGCGCGGAGAAACCGAACACCGACGTAGTCTGCAGCTTGATGCCCTTGTGTGTGACCTTGTAGATGAGCCATTGGAAGAAGCGCGATCCCAGGATCCAGCGGCCGAGGGCGGTAGGCAAGGTGTCGGTGATCTCTTCGATCTGCGGATGCAAGTATTCATGGACCTGCATCATCTGTTCCTCTTGGACGCGCGCCTCTGTGCGCACACGTGAGAAGCGTGACTCACGGGTTTTGTGGAAGGCCACGCGAATGGTGTCTTCGTAGGTCATCCACAAAGCGGTGTAGCGGGCCGTCTCGACTGAGAGTCTGGCGCCGGTCTCGTCGGTCTCGAAAGGGACCACACGAGAAACGCGGTCGAGGTACTCGTCGGCGTAACGGACGTCTTGGTACTCCGCTGTGCGCTTGATGCCCTGAACTAGGTAGTACCTCGCGGGCGCGGGGAATTGGTCCTTGATTCGTTGCGCGTGCTTAGCCAGGTCAGGGCCAACGAGTGCCCCCGGCTTGTCACTGGCCAGTGCGATAAGCGAAGCATCGGGTGCGCCGGGATCGATAGGCAGTTCTGAGGGAGGTGGACCAATCGATATGTCCACGACGGGACGCTCAGATGCGATCGCAGCGCTGTATCCGGCGTCGAAGGCATTCAAACTCGCCTCAACACCCTTGCCGCTTGCCCTAATGGCTTCCTCAAACTGTTCGCGCTGGAAAGGCAACGCGCCTGATGCGGCAAGCCCACCAAAGAGTGAAGCGCTTATGACCGAACCGTTGTCCACGGCGATCGTCGAGAAATCCGCCCGCAGGAAACGCTTCGACGACGACTTAGCCGACTCGACGAGTTTAGAAGAGTCCACGCGGCCATCGCCCATTGCAGTTCTCTCGGGCATTGAGTACACGCGGTTAGTCGATGCGATCAGCACCGTGCGATCTGGTGTAGCGAAGCCGCGCTGTACTGCTCTGCCTGCTTCCATGAGTTCGGAGGCGACCACAATGTCGACTTCACCGGGAGTGGGCATGGTGCTGAGTACGGGTTCGGCGCCATGACCCGCGGATTTAGGAAACAACTCGACGTAGTAGACGGTTGCCCCCGTGCGTTGTGCGACGCCTGGAACCGAGGTGTTTTGGGCGTAGTAGCCAGCCTGCTCGGCCATTGCCACGGTCCAGTCCGCCAACACACCGCCGCCCTCACCGCCCATTGCCAAGATGGCCATGGTGATCGGTCGGGTGCGCACAGTCCCGCTGTTACCGATGGATGCAGAGGACTCCGCCGTTGTTGTCACGCGGAGGCTCCCGCGATCTCGCGCTCCACCGCAGGTGGGGTGGTTGGCTCGATGCCGGAGACCGTGCGCTCCATCGACCGTTGCAGCATTCCGATGTAGCCACGGCGCAGTCGACCCTTGAAGCGGTCCCACGTGCTGGGGTTGTAGATCACCTGGGTGCGGTAGAAGGACGGACACAACGCTGCCGCATGAGCGTTCTCACCACACAGGCCGCAACCCACGCAAGTGTCGGTGACTGTTGCCACTGGGTCCTTACGCAGAGGGTCGGGATTTGGTCCGATCGTCAAGGACGGGCATCCGGAGATTCGGATGCACGAGTGGTCTCCGGTACAAGTCTCGGGATCCACACCGAATCGTTCACGAACAACCCGCTTTCCTGCCTTGATCTTCTTGTTCATCAAGGGTTTCTCTCGGCGTTGCCGATTTAAGGTGCACTCGCTCTGCGCGACGATGACCTTGGGACCTTTCTCCTTAGTGGTCAGTGCCTCTTTAAAGAGATCGCGCATCTGGTCAACCTTGAATGTGTTGGTCATAGTGCGAGACCACTTCACCCCCACTCCGCGAACGGCGCGTTCGATGGGGTGCTTGGTTGATCGGATCGGGTTATCGGCCTGGGAGGACAAGACATCTTGACCTCCGGTGGCAGCGCTGTAGGCATTGTCCACCACAACTAGGAGTTGATCGTTCTCGTTGAAGACTGCATTACCGACGCCGCTGGTCAGACCGTTGTGCCAGAAGCCACCATCGCCCATGAACGCGATCGTGCGCTTCTCCGCGTTCTTCGCGTTGAAGGCCGCGCCACTTGCCGAACCTAGGCCGTAGCCCATGGTCGTCGCCCCGATGTTGAAGGGTGCATTGATGGAGAACAGATGGCAGCCGATGTCAGCGCTGACGTGGTGCTCGCCCACCTCGCGTTCTGCCAACTTCAATGCAGAGAAAATGGGGCGCTCGGGGCAACCGGTACAGAAACCTGGCGGACGCCCTTGGACCAGGGTCGGGTCAACCCTCTCGGCGAATGGGCTCCGTGGATCGTCGTGCGGCAGCACCACCACCGGCAGGTCGTCCGGGTTGAGCCAGCCAGATTGGTACTTGCCGAAGAACGATGCCAGGCCCTTCGTGACGGCCGCCGGGGTGTATTCACCGGCCTTAGGCAGGAAGTCCTTGCCGTGCAAAGCGACCTGTGAACCGCCGCGGCGAAGGATTGCGTTGATGTTCTGCTCGATGTAGTCCGGTTGTCCTTCCTCGATGAGCAGCACTGCGCGCTTGTCCTCACAAAACCGCAGCACCTCTTCGTCGATAACTGGGTATGTGACGTTCATGACATAGGTCGGCACCTTGGTGTTTCCGAAAGGGTCGGAAAGACCGAGGAGTTCCAGTGCCCTGTTCATTGTGTTGAAGAGGCCGCCTTGAACAACGATGCCCAGATCGCGGCCGTCGCCATCGAGGAACTCGTTCATCTGGTTGTCCCTGATGAACTTGACTGCCGCCGGCCAGCGCTCTTTTACCTTTTCCTGCTCGTGCAGGAAACTCGCCGGAGGGAGCACGATGCGATTGGTATCGCGCTGCGGGTTTTCGATCGCTTGCTTTAACGTGAAAGGCGGGCGCTTGTTGTCCTTCGCGATGAAGGATCCGTGCAGGTGACAAGAACGCAGACGGAGTTCGAGCATCACAGGGGTATTGCTGGCCTCGGAGAGTTCGAAGCCTTTCTGGACAGAGTCGACGATGGCTGTCAAATTGGGTCGAGGATCAAGCAGCCACATTTGAGATTTCATGGCGAAAGCGTGGGACCGTTCTTGCATGATGCTTGAGCCCTCGCCGTAGTCCTCACCCACGATGATCAATGCACCGCCGGTTACCCCACCGGAGGAGAGATTCGCCAGTGCGTCCGAGGCCACATTTGTTCCGACTGTGGATTTGAAGGTCACGGCCCCGCGCAGCGGGTAGTGAACAGATGCGGCGAGCATCGCCGCGGCGGTTGCTTCGGAGGCGCTGTTCTCGAAGTAGACCTCGAGCTCTTCCAAGATCTCGTTGGCGTCGCTCAGCACGTCCATCAGATGGGAGATCGGAGCACCTTGATAGCCGCCCACGTATGCCACACCGGACTCCAGTAGGGCCTTGGTCACGGCAAGGATGCCCTCGCCTTTGAACTCATCGCCTGCTCCCAGGCGCAGTTCCTGGATTTCAGTGGCAAAGGACCGTTCCGCCATAGTGGGTCGACTCCCCTCGAGTTAGTCGGTGACCTCGTGTCCCGCACGTACCACGCCCGATACTGCGGGAATTAGGATCGTGCCACAATTTCAGCGATTCGTCGCGCGGAATTGACGATCGTCACATGAGGGCAAGAAGTTAGACCTTCCGTCGGAACGGCCCCCTAGACAGCAGTCTTTGGGCAACCAGATAGCCGGAGCCGCCTCCCAGTCCCGGCCCCGGGTGGGTGGAGGCTCCGATATGCCACAAGCCCTCAACCCCTGTTCGGTGGCCGGTGGCCAGTGACGACGGCCGCCAGGCCGCGTACTGGTCCACTCGGCAGTCACCAGCGTAGGGGTCCCCGCCCACCAAGTTGACGTTCATCTGTGCCAGTTCACGTGGACCAAGGACCACCCGCCCGGTCTGGGCGGAGGTGATGTTGGTGATGTGGGGGGACAGTTGCTCAATCACTCGGTCGGCGTAGGCCTCGGTGAGTTGATCCGTCCACTCCCCATCGGGCTTGAGCGCCTGCGCCATATCGTGTCGTGGGTGAGGGGGGTTCTCCTGGAGTTGGATCCACAACAGCCCGCGGCCGTGCGGCGCCCGAGATGGATCGACAGTCAGTGGCTGACCGACCGCGATAGTGGGGCGCCGGGGAAGCGATCCGTGGGAGGCGGCTGTCACCGATTCGGCAAGTGAGTCCACTGAATCCAGAACGTGAACCATCGCGACATCGGCGAGTTCGGGAGCACTCCAGTTTGGTGGCTCGGACAAGCACACATGGATCTGCATCCCGGCTCGACCAAATCGGTAGGCGCGCGCCGCATCGCGGTACTGCTCATCGACCGGCGCGCCGGCAAGCAGGCCGGCGTAGAGGGCGGCCGGGGTTGTGGATGCCAGTACGGCTCGCTTGGCGCGAATGCGACGACCATCGTGCAATCGCACCCCACTCGCTCGGCCGCCGGTGACCTCAATGCGCTCAACGTCCGCATGGCTCCATACCTGCCCGCCCGCATCGGTGATGATGCCAACTAAAGCATCGACAACTGTTTGTCCGCCGCCCTGCGGCACGGGCATCCCTCCCATTGCGATCGCTGCGGCAATTACCTTCGTTATGAAGGCACTTGCGGCGTCATCGGGTCCCAGCCCGTTGTGCAACGCCCAGGGGGCGAGAAGTGCTCGGGTGATGGGGGAGGAAAAGGAGCGATTCAGCCACGGAGTTGCTGGCTCAAGCAGTTCGGCTCCGCTGGAGAGCAGTCCGCGCCGGCCGAGTTGACGAAATGCCTTCCACGCAAATCCAGCCGATGACGGACGCCAGAAGTCTGTGCCCAGTAGGCCGAACGCGAGCTCGGCTTTGCCGCCGAACTCGGCCATGACGCGGTTCCACGCATCGCCATCGCCGAGAGCACCGAGATTTTCACTCGTTCTCTCGGGATCGGTAGACAAGACAGCAGAGCCCAGGGAACTAGCGACGCCGGTGGGAGTAGTGGTGTTGAGATATTTCACGCCTCGACTGGTGAGTTCGGGCTCGAGTGCCGCATACGCTGGGCCACCCACGAAAAGCGGGTGCCAACTCGACAGCAATTCGACCGTATATCCGTCAAAGGTGTCCGTGCTCGTATAGATCGCACCGCCCGGTCGAGCATTTCGTTCGCAGATCAGCACCCGCCATCCGGCCTGTGCCACGAGTGCGCCGGCGACCAGGGAATTGATACCCGAGCCGACGATCACGGCGTCGAACTCCTGTTCCACATGCCCTCCTTTATTGCGCTGCCGACCGTATATCGGGAAGATGGCGATCGTCATCTTTACGTAAGATTTGGGTCCGCCAGATTCGGGTCCACGCGGGAGGGCTCATGGCAGGTTCGAATGATGTCGTAGCGACCGATGTGGTCGTGGTGGGAGCGGGAATCAATGGCCTTTCGGCGGCTGCGCTCTTGGCGAAGGCTGGACGCAGGGTGGTGGTCGTGGAGGCTCAGCCCGAGCCCGGTGGGGCGGTTCGCACCCGGGAAGTAACCGAACCCGGCTTCCATCATGACCTTTTCGCCATGAACTTGGGTTTATTCGCAGGTGGTCCCGTCATGGCTGCCCTAGGCGGCGATCTCAATCGACACGGTTTCACTCTCGTACCCTCGGACAGGCCCTTCTGCTCAGTCTTCCCGGACGGGTCGATGATCGGTGTGCATGCGGATAACGCTGCGACTGTGGCCGAACTTCAGCGCGAAGCACCCCAAGATGTTCAGGCCTGGCAGGAACTGACCGCAAAGTTGGGGCAGTGGGCTCCGTACCTAATCGGAGCTCTCAGTGCGGATATGCCGTCGTGGTCGATGGCGCGCACTGCATACAAAGCGTGGCGGGAACTTGGCACAGATGGTGTGTTCGAGATGGCCAAGCTCGCTCTGCAGTCAACCCGATCGTTCACCGGCGAGAACTTTGCGAATCCAAAAACACGCGCGTTGATGGCCTCTTGGGGGATGCATCTCGATTTTGCGCCTGACATCTCTGGTGGCGCACTATTCAGCTTTCTGGAGACGATCGGTGGTCAGCAATTTGGCATGGTGATTGGTCAGGGCGGTGCCGCTGGATTAGTAGATGCGCTCGTGGCAGTGGTCGAGGAGAACGGCGGTGAGGTCCGCTGTAATGAACCTGTCGAGGGCATCACGGTGAATTCTGACAAGGCCTCGGGCGTGCGGTTGGCGAGTGGGACACACATTCGCGCTTCGCGTGCAGTTGTCTCGAACGTCAATCCCGCTTTGATGGCGGACCTCCTTCCCGAAGGTCAACGTGAGCGACTGGAAATCCGACGGGTCAGAGGATTTACCCCGGGCCTGGCCACGATGATGATTCACCTTGCGCTGGATGACCTACCGCCATGGACCGCCGGCGAGGCTCGCACCTTCAACTACGTTCATATCGGCCCATACATCGACGATATGGCGATGACGTACACGCAAGCCGCGGCTGGGGTCCTCCCAGACTCTCCTACTTTGGTAGTCGGTCAACCCACTGTCAGCGATCCGACACGCGCACCGGAAGGTAAGCACACGCTGTGGGTCCAGGTACGCGTCTTGCCGAACACCTTGGCGGACGGTTCGTCATGGGACCAGATCGGTAATGCCTACGCGGACCGTGTCATAGAAAAGATCGAGAAATATGCACCTGGATTCCAATCGACGATCCGATCGCGCGCCGTCCTCACGCCCACAGACCTCGAGCGCCATAACTCGAACCTGATCGGTGGCGATTCACTCGGTGGCTCGCATCACCCGGCGCAGTTCTTTTTCCTGCGGCCGGTTCCAGGATGGGGCCGGCATCGCACGCCCGTTAAGGATCTGTACGTCTGCGGCTCGGGTACGTGGCCTGGAGGTGGCGTGGGTGGAGGCAGCGGCGCCTTGGTAGCTGATCTTTTGAAGTAGCGCGTCGTACAAGTTCGATTAGCGGTACGGGCTGAAGTTCGGAGGTCGCTTCTCGATAAACGCGCGGGCGCCCTCTTTTGCTTCATCGGTCTCGACAAAAAGATCCAATACGTCGAAGGCCAAGGATTGAATTCCCACGATGTGATCGGAATCTGCATTGAAACTGTGCTTGAGGGTCCTCAGCGCGGTCGGCGAGAGTGCGCAGGCCTTGCGACCCCACTCTTTCGCTAGGGGCAGCAGTTCGTCCGGTTCTACAACGCGGTTAACCAATCCCCAACGCTCAGCAGTCTCCGCGTCGTACTGATCGCAAAAGAACCAAATCTCCCGAGCGCGCTTCTCACCCACCACTCGCGCGAGATATGCGGTGCCGAAACCGGCATCGAAACTCCCTACGCGAGGCCCGACCTGGCCGAACTTAGCGGTTGTTGACGCGAGGGACACGTCGCACAGCACGTGAAGCACGTGACCACCGCCGATGGCGAATCCGTTCACGGCGGCGATGACAGGCTTGGGAACCTCGCGGATCAACCTGTGCAGACGCTCTATTTCGAACATTCCCATTTCGGTCTCGCCGTATCCGCCAGTCGCCGCGCGCTCTTTCTGATCTCCACCAGAGCAGAACGCCTTTCCTCCAGCGCCCGTCAAGACGATTGCGCCGACGGACTCGTCGATCCATGCGTAGCGGAAGGCATAGATCAACTCATCTACGGTTCGCCCGCGAAGTGCATTGTAGCGATCGGGTCGATCGATAGTGATGACCGCGACGCCGTCCTCAACGTCGTATCGAACGTCGGTGAACTGTTCTAGTTTGATCACGGCACCTCCACTAAAACTGCGATTCCCAAACCAACTCCGATGCATGCAGCAGCAATTGCCTTGCCGCCACCCCTTGCTTTCAAATGACGTGCTGCGTCGACCACAGTCCGTGCCGCCGAAGCTCCGACCGGGTGACCGATGGCGATCGCACCGCCATGGATGTTCACCTTTTCCACCGGTATTGACTGTTCGTCGTGCATGACGGTTAAGACCATCGCCGCGAACGCCTCATTTATCTCGAACAGGTCGATGTCGTTAAACGACAGGCCTGTTCGAGAGAGCAATTTGTGCATGGCGGGCACGGGTGCCTTTGCGAATTCATCTGGCTCAACAGCCACAACTGTTGAGGCCACGATAGAAGCGAGCGGCTCGAGGTCGAGTTCGCGTGCGATGTTCTGGTGGGTAATCAATGTTGCGACCGCGCCGTCATTGATGGGAGAGGAGTTCCCTGCGGTCACCGTTCCGTCGATCGTGAAGGCCGGGTTGAGATCGGCGAGCCGGGAAACGGTGGTCTCGGGTCTGATGGATTCGTCACGAGTTACGCCGGCGACGGAAAATGCAAAATCATCGTGCAGTCCCTGATCCCAGGCAGCAGCCGCCCGCTCGTGGGATCGAGCGGCCCACTCGTCTTGTTCGGTTCGACCGATGCCCCGTTCCTCGGCGCTGCGCTGGGCGCACTCACCGAGACTGTCCGTCCAGTGTGAGGGGAAGGCGGGGTTGATCATGCGCCAGCCGACCGTGGTTTGCTCAAGGGAGACTTTGGGATCGAGGGGCTTTTCGGACTTGGGCAGCACATAGGGGGCTCTGCTCATAGATTCCACTCCGCCAGCGATCACGATGTCCATATCACCTGCGCGTACCGCACGAGCAGCTTGAATCACCGCCTCAGCACCCGACCCGCACAGTCGATTCACGGTCACCCCGGGCACGCTGACTGGGAATCCGGCTAGTAAGGCGCCCATCCGCGCGACGTTGCGGTTGTCCTCGCCCGCGCCGTTAGCGTCACCCATCACTATGTCGTCTACTCGGGCCGGATCCAGACCTGGGACGGAATCGCGCAGCTCCGCCAGGGTCAACCCGAGCAGGTCGTCGGGGCGGATTGTGCTCAGGCCACCACGGTATTTGCCGAAGACGGTTCGGCGGGCTGCGGCGATCACAGGTCGGGGCTGGGCCATGTGTCGTATTATTGCCGATCGACAAGGACACGCACTATTGCGAGCCCCGCAGGGAGAGACGGCATGACGGAAACCTCCTTGCGCTGCCTGGTCACCGGAGCCAGCAGGGGCATCGGTGCGGCCATTGTGCAGCACTTGGATGCGGGCGGGCATCGAATCGCCCTGTCGGCTCGGGGCGTCGAGGGCCTGGAGCGCATAGCCCAGAGCCTGAATCAGCCTCACCTCGTCCTTCCCAAGGATGTTACGGCTCGCAAAACCCCAGGGGAACTGCGTTCTGCCATCGATCACGCGTGGGGGGGCGTGGATGTGCTCGTGGTCAACGCTGGGGAGGGGGTGGCGGCGCCGTTGGGCTCGACCAGCGACGAAATGTGGGATTCCACGTTGGCGATTAATCTCACCGCACCCTTCCGTTTTCTGCGCGAGTTCGTCCCGCCGATGGTGGAGCGTGGGTTTGGGCGCGTGGTGGTGATCTCGAGTGTTGCGGGAAAGGTCGGCACTCCGTACATCAGTGCGTACGCGGCAGCCAAGCACGGCGTAGTGGGGCTAGTGCGTGCGGCAGCTGCCGAAGTCGCTACTTCTGGCGTCACGGTGAACGCAGTGTGTCCGGGTTTTGTCGACACGCCCATGACCCAGCGATCAATCGACGCAATTGTCGAAAAGACCGGTCGCACACCCGAGCAGGCACGAACGTCTTTGGAGAATCAACAGCCGATTGGTCGGCTCATCACACCTCAGGAGGTTGCGGCGGCAGTCGTGTACTGCGTGAATGACACAGGTGCTGTGAATGGTCAAGCGATCACTATCGATGGTGGAGGAGTCCAATCATGACCGTACGACGCATTAACCCGCCCGAACTTGCTCCGCCCGTCGGGTTCTCGCACGCAGTAGTTGCCGAAGGAAGCACAATTGTCTTCCTTGCTGGGCAAACCGCGCTGAATGGTGACGGTCGAATTGTTGGAGCGACGATCGTCGAGCAGTTCGAGAAGGTACTGACCAACCTCCTCGCCGCATTGGCCGCCGCTGGTGGCACACCAGATCAATTAGCCAAACTCACGATTTTCAGTGTTGATCCTGTCGACTACCGCGCCCATGCACGCGATATTGGAGTGGTGTGGCAGCGACTCGTCGGACGTGATTACCCCGCGATGACACTCGTGGGCGTTACCAGGTTGTGGGATGACGAAGCACTCGTGGAAATCGAGGGGACGGCCGTTCTCCCGTGACGATTCCATCTCATGATCGCAACGGGGGGCCACTCTCAGCTCTTTGGTCGGCCTCGTCTATCGCGATCATCGGTGCTACCGAACGGATTGGTGCGATGGGTCGGCTGCCCATTGATTACCTGCTCAAGTACGGCTACGGCGGCCGAATCCTTCCGGTCAATCCCAAAGGCGGAACCATCATGGGTTTGCCCGTTTATACGGGAATAGATCACGCAGCCCGGTCGTTAGATGAGTCCATTGAGTTGGCCCTCATCATGGTGCCCGCAGGAGCCGTGCAGCAGGCAGTTGCTGAGTGTGCCGATGCTGGAATTCGTGTGTGCGTGGTGATGTCGAGCGGTTTCGGCGAGGTTGACGACGATGGACGACGACGCCAGGACGAACTCGTCCGCATCGCGAGTCAGTCAGCCATGCGCTTAGTCGGGCCCAATTGCATCGGCTCTGTCGGCGGCCCGCTCTCAGTTCTCGCCACGTTTAGTCCGGTCTTCTCCTCGGACAAAACACCTAGGCCCACAGGACCGTTGGCGCTGGTAAGTCAGTCAGGGGCGCTGGGCTTCGGAGCTCTGTCGCTTGGACTGGAGCGCGATCTACCTGTGGGAATCGCCGTCACCACGGGCAATGAGGCCGACGTTACGGCTGAGGAAATTGCCGCTGCCCTGGCTGAAGACCCTGAGGTATCGGGCGTGCTGGTGTACCTCGAATCCGTCACTGATCTTCAATCCCTGGCTCGTTCCGCGGCCCTTGTTCCAACCGTGGCACTGAAGGCTGGGCGAAGTGAGGCAGGTGCCCGCGCGGCGGCCTCGCACACTGGGGCACTGACCTCCGGTGATGATGTGGTCGATGCGGCTCTAGAGCGGGTCGGGGTTGCCCGAGTCGCCACCATGGACCACCTGCTCGATGTAGGTGCGCTTATTGCCACTGATGCGCGACTGGATGATCCGAAGGATCCGCGAGTGGGTGTGGGCGTCATCACCACTTCGGGGGGCAGCGGAATCTTGGCCGCTGATTCAATCGAGAGCGAAGGTCTGGCCCTCTCCACCCTCAGTCCCGAGACCATTTACGCGATCGAACAGGTCATCCCGGTTTACGGCTCCGCGGTGAATCCGGTCGACGTCACAGCCGCTGTCATGGCCGAGCCCGGCCTGTTTGAGCAATGCGTTCACCGGCTTGCCGATGACCCAGCTGTGGATGCAATCGTCGCCTGTTTCGCCGTCCTGGTGGGCGATGACGTTCTCCGCATTGCGCGTGCGCTCGGTGAAGTTCGCTCTCGGACTGCCAAGCCTGTTGTCGCAGCTAGAACGGGTGCAGCGAATCTCGCACCGGAAGGTGCAAAACTCCTGGCCGATCAGGGAGTTCCGGTTTATCCGACCCCCGAGCGCGCTGTCGCAGCGCTGCGCGCCTTGCGTGATGCCTGTCGCGGACCGATCGAGGTCAAAGCGACAGCTACTGGCGCAGACGTTCCGGCTCCACCGGAATCTGCAACGGAAGATCAGGTCAAGGCTGCACTCGCGGCTGGAGGCCTGCCGATCCCAGCCTCGGTACTGGTCGCGGACGAGCAGGCAGCGGCCGACGCAGTGATGTCGATGGGTGGCCGTGGTGTCTTCAAGGCCGTAGTCCCTGGACTACTGCACAAGTCTGATGCCGGTGGTGTGATCGTCGATGTCGATGTGCAGGGTGCTGCTTCAGCCTTCGACCGATGCGCAGCCCTTGGTGGCGAAGTGCTTGTCGAACAATTCATCCCCGGAGGCGTTGAGGTGCTCGTGGGCATAACCCCCAGCCCAATGGGACGAGTGTTGACCGTTGGTGTCGGCGGTGTCTTAACCGAACTTGTCGCGGACGTTGCCGTCACTTTGCTGCCTGCATCGGACCAACAGATCGATGATCTACTTGATCGCACGCGCGTAGGCCCCCTACTCGCTGGTATGCGGGGTGCGCCTGCAGCTGATCGTGCGGCACTAGTTCGGACCATTTCCGCACTCGCCAGCGCGACCACCGCGTGGCCATCGAATATGGAGATCGAGTTGAATCCCGTCACGGTTCTCGCAGATGGATGTTGGATCTTGGATGCCGTCGCTCATCGACGCTCCGATGAAGCGGAAGGACAGCACACATGGATGTAGGTCGGCTTGTCGCCCGATCAATGACTCGGTATCGCGATCGCATCGCGTTGGTCGGTCCCGAGGGTACGAGTACCTTCGGCCGTACCGGTGCACGCGTCATGCAACTGGCACGCGGACTTAGGGCCTTGGGGCTTGAGACAGGCGATCGCGTCCTAGATCTGCAGTCGAATCAGAACACGTACATCGAAACCGATCTGGGAATCAGTACAGCAGGGCTGTGCCGCGTTGCCTTGAATTACCGCCTTCATCCAACGGACTGGGGACGCATCGCCGATGATTGTTCCCCGCGCGTTCTGATCTTGGATGCAAAGTTCTGGGAGGAGGCCGCGCCAATCCGAGCCGCAGTGGAACACGTGATCGTGATCAACGCCGGATCCTCCGGGGTCGAAAGCTCCCGTGATTACGAGGACTTCTTGGCAGAGCAATCCGATGAGCCCGTGTTGTTGAGTGTCGATCCCGATGCACTGGTGTCGTTGAACTACTCAAGTGGCACCACAGGCCGTCCCAAGGGAGCGATTCGCACGCACCGTAATCGCATCGCCAGTTTGAACAACATCGTGACCGACCTACTGCGAGGTGTCCCCGGAGAGGACGACACATGGGTGCACGCTGGGCCGGTCACCCACACCAGCGGCCTTTTTGCACTACCGTTCTTCACCTTCGGCGCTCGCCAGATCGTGCAGGCCAAGTACGACCCCGAGGCATTGGTGGATGCCATCGAGAATCAGGGAGCCACAGCGACGGCGCTTGTTCCGACGATGGTGGCTCGCTTGCTGGCGTTGTCGGACATCTCCCGTGAGCGAATGGCGGGGCTGAAGTTTCTGGGCTACGCCGGTGCTCCTATGCCACCGGAGCAGATCCGGCAGTCCTTTGAGCGCATCACCCCGTATATGGCCCAGTACTACGGACTTGTCGAGGCGATCCCGCCCGTCACGGTTCTCGGCTTTGAGGACCATGCCGCGGGAGTTTCCGGCAACGAGGAACTTCTTTCTAGCGCTGGTGTTCCGTGCGTGGGTGTGGAAGTCCGTATCGTCGATGAGACCGGCAAGGACGTCCCGGCGGGCGAGATTGGAGAGGTCATTACTCGTGGTGATCATGTGATGCGTGGCTACTACGGACAGGCTGGTTCGGATACGACAGTCACTAAGGCGGTTCGCGATGGCTGGCTGCACACCGGTGACTTGGGCCGCATGGATTCCGAAGAACGTGTCTTCCTCGTAGATCGCAAGGGCGACATGATCATCTCCGGTGGGTACAACATCTACCCGCGTGAAATTGAGGATGTCATAGCGGAAGTTCCTGGAATCCATGAGGTGGCCGTGGTGGGCGTCAGTGATGACGAATGGGGCCAGCACGTTACGGCCATGTTCACGGTGCAGCCGGGTGCGGAGGTCACTCCCGAGATGGTGATCGAGTACTGCAAGTCTCGGATGGCGTCGTACAAGAAACCCAAGGATGTGCGTATTGTCGATTCTTTCCCGCTCAACTCAACCGGGAAGATCGCCAAGAAGGTACTTCGTGAGCAACTCGAAGCGGAAGGCCCGTCATCATGAGCATGGAAATTCCTGGACAGTTTCCTTACACGCGGGGAATCTCCTCAGACCCGGGTGTATGGACCATGGGGCAGTACGCAGGTTTCGGCACTGCGCGGGAAACCAATGAACGCTTCCGGAGCCTGCTGGAGCAGGGATTGACGGGCTTCAGTGTTGCATTGGATCTGCCCACTCAGATGGGATTGGACTCCGATGCATCCTTGGCTGCTGGAGAAGTTGGCAAGGTGGGTGTGGCCATCGATTCGTTAGCAGACATCGAAATCCTGATGGACGGCATTCCGTTAGAGCGGATCAGTCAGGTGCGCACCACTGCGAACTCAATCGGGTACATCTGGGCAGCGCTCTTTGAGGCGCTGGCCGAAAAGCGAGGCGTTGATCCTGGTGATTTCGGGATGTTCATCCAAAACGACGTATTGAAGGAATATTTTGCTCGCGGCACGCAAATCTTCCCCGCTCCGGCCGGCCTCAAACTGTCCGTCGATGTTATCGAACATATCTCGCGCAAGATCCCGCGATGGGTCTCACTGGCAATGTCCGGTTATCACATTCGCGAATCGGGATCCGATGCTGTCCAGGAAATCGCTTTCACCTTCTCGAATGCTCGTGCGTACCTGGATGCGGCAATCGCACGCGGACTGTCTGTAGACGATGTCGCCCCAACCCTGTTCACATTCTTGTCCAGCAACATGGACTTCCTCCCAGAGATCGCGAAGTTTCGTGCTGCTCGACGAGTCTGGTCGAAATTGATGCGAGAGTCCTACGGCGCGAAGGATCCTCGTTCGGAGCAGCTGCGCATCTTCGTCTTTACAGCCGGCTCATCACTCACCGCTCAGCAGCCATTGAACAACGTCGTCCGAACGTCTGTGGAAGCGTTAGCAGCAGCCCTTGGTGGTGTACAGACAATGCACGTATGTGCGTTCGATGAAGCGCTTGGGGTGCCCACGGAGACTGCGGCGACCCTCGCGTTGCGTACCCAGCAGATCATCGCTTTCGAAACGGGGGTGACAACCCTGGTGGATCCACTAGGTGGATCGGTTGTGTTGGAGTCAATGACCGATGATCTGGAACGCCGTATTTGGGATGAGATGAAGCGAATAGCTGACAAGGGTGGGGCTTTAGATTGCATTGAGAATGGGTACTTCGCAGAAGCGCTCTCCGAGAGCGCCTACCAGCAAGCGCTTGGTGTGGATTCTGGTTCCAAGACCGTGGTAGGTGTCAACTCATTCGTTACCGACCCAGTCGCCTTCGACGTCTTCACGGTTAACCCAGAGAGTGAGCGCGCCCAGATCGAGTCCGTTCGAAAGCTTCGCGCGACTCGAGAGTCGGCCGCGGTTACAGCAGGGTTGGATGCACTTCGATCGGCAGCGGAGGCGGGCGAAAATGTGGTGCCTGCGTGTGTTCAAGCTGTCAAGGCTTACGCCACGGTCGGGGAGATGTCCGATGTGTTGCGCAGTGTCTATGGCAAGTGGCAGCCATCGGGAGCGTTCTAGGCAGTAGCTGCCACAACTGCCTCGGCGACCGCTGGCGCCACGTTCGCATCGAACACACTAGGCACGATGTAGATACTTGACAGTGCCTCATCGCTCACAACGGAGGCGATGGCGTGGGCAGCAGCGATCATGGCTGCGTCAGTGATTTTGTGTGCTCCGGAATCAAGTAGTCCGCGAAAGATTCCCGGGAAGGCCAGCACGTTGTTGATCTGGTTGGGGTAGTCACTACGGCCAGTTGCCACGACTTTCGCATGCTTAGCTGCCTGGACCGGATCAATCTCTGGGTCAGGGTTGGCGAGCGCAAAAACAATAGAGTCTTGCGCCATCCTGGAGACGTCGGTTGTAGTGATGACGTTCGGCTGACTGAGCCCGATGAAGACGTCGGCTCCCTCGAGGGCTTCGGAGACCGTTCCCTCGTGTTGGCGCGGGTTGGTGATCTGCGCCAAGGCCGTTCGGTCCTCGTCCATGCGATCGCGTCCGATGTACAACGGTCCCTTGGAGTCGAAGATGATGATGTCTGAGGCTCCAGACTGTATGAGTAGGCGCGCTACAGCCACCCCCGCGGCTCCGGCTCCCATCATGACGATACGGATTTCCGACATTGGCTTGTCGACCAAGCGGAGTGCGTTGAGGAGTGCGGCCAAGACCACCACCGCAGTTCCGTGCTGATCGTCATGGAAAACAGGTATGTCGAGCCTTTCGCGGAGTCGTCGCTCAATCTCAAAGCAGCGCGGAGCCGAAATATCCTCAAGGTTGATGCCCCCGAAGCCGGGAGCGATTAACTCGACGGCGCGAACTATCTCATCTGGGTCCTTAGTGTCCAGACAGATCGGCCATGCGTCGACTCCCGCGAAGCGCTTGAAGAGCGCAGCCTTGCCTTCCATGACGGGCATGGCTGCTTTGGGTCCAATGTCGCCTAGGCCCAGAACGGCCGTGCCGTCGGTTACAACTGCTACTGAGTTGCGCTTGATCGTTAGGTTTCGAGCGTCTGCAGGGTTCTCGTAGATCGCCATGCACACGCGTGCAACTCCGGGTGTATAGGCCCGGGCGAGATCGGTTCTATTGCGAAGAGGAACCTTCGAGTCAACCGAAATTTTGCCGCCAAGGTGGATGAGGAACGTTGAGTCGCTGACCTTTTCTACGGAACAACCTTCAAGTTTGCCCAGTGCCGACTTCACGAGCTCTACGTGTCCAGAGTCGCGAGTGGTGCAGGAGAGGTCGAGCACCACTGAGTGGGTTCCTGGGTCCACAACATCGAGGCCGGTGATGACAGCACCGGCACTTGCGACGGTAGAGATGATGACGCCGGATGCATGCAACTCGGGAGTGGCGATCAGGCGGAAGACGTTTGAGTAACCAGGACTAGCTGACATGTCATCATCCTAGTGTGAGCCTTTAACAAGTATTGCGAACAGGCATTGAGAGACTCATCACGAACTAGCCTGCTAGGTATTCCACATGTTCTTGTGCCACCTGGAACAGGCGATCGTGCAAGGTATAGAACAACTCCGTTGCTTCGTCGCCGGCCCAGACGCTCGGCAGGAATTCCCGTGGCAGTCCCGGATCGATATACGGCAGTGGTCGCCACGACGTGAGGATGCGCGTGTAATTGGCAAAAGCTGCAGTTGGGTCAATGTGCGCGCTAGAGCCACAGGCGGCTCCAATTTCCCGGTAAGTGCGAGTGAAGGCTGAATATTGGGTAGCCAGCTCGTTGAAGTCCCACCACTGACGAACCGCTTCGGCCGTCGCGCCGAAACCGATGTGATCGGCGCCAAAAATGTCCACATGCTCGTGAACACCGAGGACATCGACGATGTAGCGAACGTCGGATTCCAGGCTGCGAGGAGCGATCCACAGGCCGCCGGCCACCTGCGCGAAGCCGACCCGAGCAAGACGCGAGCGTAGTCGGTATCGGACATCTCGTGATCGTTCAGGAATGGAGAATGCTGCTAGCACCCAGCCATTGGCGGCGGGTGGTTCTCGACGTTGAAGCACCCGGGCATCACCCACATCAAATGTTCGCCAAGTGTTCTCCGATAGCGCATACCCAGCGATGTTTCCGCGGCGCTCAGACAACAATATGCCGCGGCGCTTGAAGCGTGACAAAGCGCTGCGAACCGCAGCGTCCTCAATACCGATTTCCCCCATCAAGTTGAGCAAACTTGCAACGGAAAGCCATCCGCCCATGGTCCGGCTGTAGGCACCGTAGATTGTGATGATCAAGGACTGTGGTCGATTGGCCCTCAGGGCGATGTCGTTGGGTTCCCCACCGAAAGTCCGCAGAGTCTCGGCGGATTCGTCGTGGTGGCTGCGGTTCACGCGGCGAGAATACTGATCCGCTCGCCCCCAGGGTGGGTATAGACCGCGTTTGAAGCCGTGAGCCTAAATTGATTCCGAGCATCCTCGCCTGGCGGCAAAGTCGACTACCTGCTCACCGATGATTCGCAATTGTTGGGCTGTCGACTGATCATCTGTGGAGGCATCGGCGGTAAAACGAGTAAATTGAGTATTGATGGTAGCCCCCAAAGGGGTTGGCCACCCTCGAAGCGCGTGAGTGACCTGCCTGATCTGTTGCAACGTTGAGACGGATGCCTGCCACCCGTGGGCGACAGCAATGCAGCCCACCGAACGGCCGTGCAAATAAGGCTGGTCGGCGTCGCGAAGGTCCTCGATGTAGTCGAGTGCGTTCTTGATCATCCCGCTGATGCCGCCGTGGTAGCCAGGGCTAGCTACTAGTAAGCCGTGAGCTCCTCGGATTGCTTCGATCAGATCTCTGGCCTGTTCCGTGCGGCCTTCGGATTCGGTGTCGTATATCGGCAGCATCAAGTCACGGCCAGTGATGTACGTGACGTGGGCGCCAGCTGACTCCGCGGCGCGTCCCGCCAAACGGACTGCCATCTCACTAGATGATCCGGGACGAGTGCTGCCGCCGATAGCAACGATTGTGACCTGCTCTGCTTTGGATTCGTTGCTTGCGCGGCTACTACTCACGAGGGCTCTTCCTTAGCCCGCCCTATGCGAAGTTCGCGTGCAACCTTCGCCAAGCGCGCACCCTGGATTTCGGCTGCAGTCAATGAGTCAGTGTCGGGAGTTGAGCCACTGCGAGCCACGTGGGAAGATCCGTAGGGGTTCCCGGTCGTCTTAAGGATGTGATTGTTGGGATACCCGAGCGGCATGATTAGCGAACCCCAGTGGTAGCAGTGGTTGTTGATGGCTAACACAGTGCTTTCGAGGCCGCCATGCCCGGTGGAGGCGGAGGTGAAGGCCGTACAGACCTTCTCGAGAAGTTCACCCTTCATCCACATGCCACCGGTGGTGTCTAAGAAGGCTTTAAGTTGACTCGCTGGTCCACCGAATCGGGTGGGTGATCCAATGGCAATGCCGTCAGCCCATGTCATGTCGTCCAAGGTGACCAACGGGTCGAGATTGGGTCGATTTAGGTACTCCTGCCATCGAGGGTTGTTAGCAATAGCTTCGGGCGATGCGCTTTCGGATACGCGGCGTGTGCGGACGTCAGCGCTAGCGCCGCGGGCGCCATCGGCGATCGCATGCGCCAAACTCGCGACGTTGCCGGTCGCCGAGTAATAGACAATCAAAATTCGAGGATTCACTTTTCAGCGGGTTCCCTGCAATGTCTTGGACGGGGAGCATCCGTAGCGTTCGCGGTAATGCGCTGCAAAGCGCCCTAGATGTGCGATCCCGCAAGAATGCGCGACCGCGGAAACTGTGGTGACGTGCGGGTCGGCATCTAGAAGTGCGCGATGCGTTGCGTCAAGCCGAATTTCGCGCAGCAACTCTGTGGGTGTGTGTCCGGTGGCAATGCGTACTGCTTCCTGCATCCGGCGGATACTCACACCAACGACTCGTGCCATGTCCGACAACGTAACGGAAGAAGCATGTTGTTCGATGAGCCAGCCGATCAGGTGGTCCACGCGTACATCTCCGGTTCCGACTCCCCGTGTTTGCTGCGCCGCGAGAATAAACGCGGTGAGCAGTTGCTCCTCAAGGGCGTTCATCAATCCGTCTACCAGCGTTTCCGGAGTGTGTGCGGGAAGAGTCGTGGCAATGGACCAGATATTCCGGCAGGCCCGCTCAAGCAGCGGTGAGTTCTCAAGACCAACTATCTCCTCAGGCGGCGACACCGGGTGATCACCCAACACCAGTGACGTGTGCTCGGCCAAGCGGGACGGGTCGCTGGCGACGACGAGTGCTCCGCGCCATGGATCGGGGCGCATAACTGTGCTGTCACGCTGGGACAAGATGAAGCCCGAGGTCTGCGTGTGTCCGGAAGGGCGACGGCCTTCGCGCGCATGCATCGGCCCAAGTGGAACGGTTGCCACCAGGCGATCCCCGGTAGCTGGCGCTTCGACTAGGACGTCGCCTCCGTAGCGAACAAACACCAGGCGGGATGCTGGCAAACACAGTGCGCTAACTTCACCGTTCAATCGTGTAGCCGACGTATGCACCTCGTGGGGGGTGGTACGTGCTGCTACCTCGTCGCGCAGCACAGAACTGCGGGACGACTGCAATCTGCAGTCCAACAGCGAACCGCTAGCAGCGTTACGGGAAATGTCTCGCCTCCAGGATGGGTAGGCCACAAGCGTACGTTTCTTACGGCTACCAAGGGGGCCGAATGCGCCGGAATGGAGAGCGGGTGCGCACCCTCCATTCCGGCCGACGTGTCTCATCGGGGAAGGCGCACTCCCTTGGCTTCGAGCCGCGGTAGCACTTCCTGGGCGAAATAGGGCAATTCATCGGCGTAGTTCAAGAACGCCAGAGTCATTCCACCGAATCCCGCTTGGGCGAAACGCTCAATCTCATCGGCCACCTGATCGGGCGTTCCGATGATCGGGCAGGAACCGTGACCACCTGCGAATCGGTAGCGGAATGTCTCCAGCATTTCCTTGCTAAAGGACTGCGCATGTAGACCCTGCAGGCGCATCAGATTTTCGACCGCAGCCCAGTCGGCCCACTCGTCGGCGTAATACGCGTAGAAGTCCTTGGCCTCCTGTTCAGTCGGTCGCACAACGCAGTGGCCAAGTGTGAACACACCTGCCTTTCGGTGGTACGTGTCCTGCGCCTCAGCGGTCACGGTCTTGACTACGTCAGCGCCATCCTCGGGACCACCGACGATGGTAAAAACGAAATTAGCGTTGCGGGCCGCGAAATCTCGTCCTTGCTTGGACGAACCGGCATTCAGGATCGGCAGTTCACCTTCGAATGGCTTGGGCATTCCCTCGACGTGCTGCAGTTGGAAGAATCTGCCATCCCAGTCGAACTTTCCGGGTGTGGTCCAGATCTTGCGGACGATGTCGAGCCATTCCTGTGCGTAGGCATACCGGTCATCGTGGTTCTCTGGGAGTTCTATGCCGAACGTTTCGTACTCTGGCTGGTTCCAACCAGCTACGACGTTGATTCCCGCGCGTCCTTTGCCGACTTGGTCCACTGTCGACATCTGCTTGGCCACCACGATCGGATGGTTGAAGGCAGTGTGGATTGTCGCGAATACGAAAATCCGTTCGGTGTTAGCGAGTAGTCCAGTGGCCCACACTGTCGGGTCCAAGACGCCCTCGTGGAAATTCGTCTCGCCGCCGTAGCCGATCCAGCGAGCGATGGGCAGTAAGAAGTCAAGCCCGACTTCATCGGCAATTATGGCCATCCTGAGGTTGTCGTCCCAACTTCCAGTCCACCGATCCGGGGCCTTGGTCACTGCCAGTCCGGACGAGCAGTTGGGGGAGAAAAGTCCGAGCTTGAAGTCCTTGCCGTCAACGAGCGATTTGCTCATGGGAACCTCCTTCATGGCCCGCAGCATGCTTAATTTTGTGTCCCGTGGGCTATCCGCTGCGCGACGACTGCTATCCAGCGGATGAACGAATGCTGTCTTGCTGGCGATCGTCGAAAGTAGGACATATAGGCTACCTCGCAGCGTTGGGGCTTTTCCGTAAAGGCTTGGAGGTAGGTGATGGCAAGACCGATCCGCGTCATCGTGGCTAAGCCGGGTCTGGACGGGCACGATCGTGGTGCCAAAGTGATCGCGCGAGCACTGCGCGATGCTGGCATCGAAGTGATCTACACCGGTTTGCATCAGACCCCCCAGCAGATCGTTGACGCAGCACTATCGGAGGACGCGGACTTCATCGGGATGAGCATCCTGTCCGGTGCGCACAAGACCTTGTTTGCCGAGGTGATGGAACTCCTCACCCGCAACGATGCCACTGACATTGTGGTCTTCGGTGGCGGCATCATCCCCGATGCTGATATCCCGGAATTAGAGAAGCTGGGTGTGGCCAAGATCTTCACTCCGGGCACTCCAACGCAATCTGTCGTCGACTGGGTGAACACTCGGGCTGCGAGTCGAGCGACCAGTAACTGACTGCTATCTGACCACCGCCCCACTCACAACGACGACACGAATGAACGCAAGCCAATAGGACACCGGCCCGGCACAGGGTCACCAAATCACGAGGAGCATCGTGGATCTGTACGAATACCAGGCCAGGGACTTGTTCACCAAGCACCAGGTGCCTACTACGTCCGGTGATGTGTGCACCACCGCGGATGAAGCCGAGGCCGTTGCAGCGCGTATCGCAGGACCGGTCGTGGTGAAGGCGCAGGTGAAAACCGGCGGTCGGGGCAAGGCCGGTGGAGTTAAATTGGCCGAAGATCCCGCCTACGCCCGCGCCAAGGCCGATGCCATTTTGGGTATGGACATCAAGGGACACACCGTGCACAGGGTGCTGGTGGCCGAAGCCTCGGATATCGCCGAGGAGTACTACGTCTCCTTCCTGCTAGATCGCACGAATCGTTCGTTCTTGGCGATGGCAAGTGTGGAAGGCGGTGTGGACATCGAGGAGGTCGCTGCAACCAAACCCGAGGCGCTTGTCCGCATGCGGGTCGACGCACTCGAGGGGGTTTCACCCGCCCTGGCGCGTGACATCGCGGCCGCCGCCGACTTCCCAGAGCCGATTCGCGGCCAGGTGGCCGACATCCTGGTCGATCTGTGGCGCACGCTCACCGAAGAGGATGCGACGCTGGTTGAGGTCAATCCGCTTGTGCAGACCCCCGATGGCCGGGTGCTCG
>Ga0209953_1000065_pt1 | contig 40066 bp, 34 predicted proteins | sample SalPonred_H2O_MG_FD_185713 | JGI IMG/M metagenome (GOLD analysis project Ga0209953, IMG submission 185713) | Salt pond water microbial communities from South San Francisco under conditions of wetland restoration - Salt Pond MetaG... | ecosystem: Environmental > Aquatic > Non-marine Saline and...
TATGCGCGGTTGTTCCCACCTACCGACCAACGCAGGATCTCCTCCGACTTCTTGATGTTCTCCAGGCCCAGGCCGCTTCCATTGTGGTGTCAGACGACGCCAGCCCCTGCACATTCGATCCGATTCTTCGCGATGCTGAGATAAGGCCAAAGACCGAAGTCCTTCGTCACACCGCTAACGCGGGCATCGCCCGCGGCTTAAACGAAGGTTTCCGGGCAGCCCAGGTAGCTAATGTTCCGTGGCTTCTGACGATCGATCAAGACAGCACGATCGACCCCCACTATGTGCAAGGTCTCCTCGAAGTGGCGGACGCGAGGTTGTCACTCGGAGACCAACTCGGCGCTATCGGTGCCGCACAAATCGAAGATGAAGCCGGGATCGTGACATACCCACACACCAATACCGCCAATGGACCCGTTACCGAGGAACTCATTCAGACCGGAACTTTGTGGTCGGTTGCTGCCCTGACGCAGATAGGTGGATTCGATGAGACCTTGGGGATCGATGCTGTCGATGCCGCCGCCTGCCTTCGTTTTCGAGAACGCGACCTCTCGATCGCTATCGCACCAGAACTGTCGATTCGCCACTCAATCGGCGAGGCGCAAATCGTTCCGTTCTTCGGCCGGAGCGTGATGGTGACCGGGCATTCTCCCTCCCGACGTACCAGCATGCTGCGCAATCGTCTGCGACTCTTCCCAGCTGAATTCCGCCAGTCCCCCCGGCATGCCTTCCGCACGCTGCGACGCGTGGTTACGAACCAAACGCTGGGTTTGGTCCTCGAATCCGAGCGCGGGCCCAAGGCGAAAGCTTCCCTGAAGGGTCTCTTCCCAGGCACACGCAAAGAGACGCACTAGCCCGATACGCTCCTTGCCGTGAAAGGCATCATCTTGGCCGGGGGTACCGGATCTCGCCTGTGGCCCATCACAAAAGGCGTGAGCAAGCAACTGCTCCCGGTCTATGACAAGCCGATGATCCACTATCCGCTGGCAACACTCATGGCAGCTGGGCTGCGCGAAGTCCTCATCATCACCACACCGGAGGATTCCGGATCCTTTTCCCGGCTCCTGGGCGATGGCTCCCCATGGGGAATGCGAATCGAATACGCCGTTCAACCAAAGCCTGAAGGTCTCGCTCAAGCGTTCCTCATCGCTCAAACCTTCCTCGATGGCGATTCCGCTGCCCTCGTCCTCGGTGACAACCTGTTCTACGGCCCGCGCCTCGGCCGCCACTTGGCTGAACTGACCACGATCGGCGGCGGCCACGTTTTTGCCTACGAGGTGGCAAACCCGTCTGAATACGGCGTGGTGGAATTCGACGAGAACGGGGTAGCCCTGTCCATCGAAGAGAAGCCCACGAAACCGAAGAGTAACTTCGCTGTCCCCGGCTTATACTTCTACGACTCTTCGGTCGTGGCTGTTGCCAAGCAGATTCGACCCTCCGCCCGAGGAGAGTTGGAGATTACTTCCGTTAACGAGCATTACCTGAACGCTGGTCAACTCACCGTGACGGTCCTTGAGCGCGGCACCGCTTGGCTCGACACCGGCACGTTCCGATCCCTGCAAGATGCTGGTGAGTTTGTGCGCGTGATGGAAGACCGCACCGGAACCAAGGTCGGTTGTATCGAGGAAGTGGCATGGCGCAACGGTTGGATCACAGACTCTGAGCTCACCAACCTCGCTGAGCCACTGCGCAAGAGCGGATACGGGGATTACCTGATCTCGCTCGTCGATCGAGACGTACCAGGGCGCCCGTGAAGGCACCCCGCTCATTCTTTCTGATTCGCCGCTCCCTCGGACTACTCAATCGGCGGAGCAGACGCCTGTATTGGCTGGCGGTGATCGCACAGATGCTCACCTCCACGTTGGACCTCGCGGCAGTAATCCTAATCGGTTTGGTGGTTGGTGGAACCTCTGCAGTCGCCCTAGGTACCGGCGGATCACCGGCATCGGGATTCCTGGGCGATCTCATCCCCGATTCCACCGACGGCATCATTGCTTTCGCGGCGGTGGCTGGAGTTCTGCTCGTCACCAAATCACTGACTAGCCTTTACCTGACACGGCGCACCTACCGGTTCCTGGCGAACCGCTCAGCCATGGTCTCCAGTCAACTAGCGGACCAAGTCCTGTCGCTATCGCTACTCGACGTTCAGCGGCGCGCCAGTCAGAAACTCACCCAGGCCTTAACGGGCGGAGTTAGCGCAGCCACAGTGAATACCCTCGGCCCCAACAGCGTGATCCTGGCTGAGTCATCTCTCGCCGTACTTCTCCTGGTTGGGCTGTCCGCAGTCGACCCCCTCGTAGCGGTTTTCACAATCGTGTTCTTCGGGCTGATCGCCATACTGCTGCAGCTGGCGATCGGGCGGTGGGCGGTTCGTCTCGGGCGTGCCCAGGCAGCAGCGGACATCGGCAGCATGACCGAACTGCAGCACTCGATCCGGGCTTATCGCGAACTCGTCGTGGCGAATCGGCGCGAATTGTTCGTGAAGCGATTCGAGGTACTCCGCTGGAAGGCGGCGTCGGTTCTTGCCGACTCCTTCATCCTTAGCCAAGCCGGAAAATATGTATTCGAAGGCGCCCTCGTCTTCGGTGCCGGTGGGCTCGTGGTGATCCTGACCACCACACGATCACTGGAATCTGCGGTGCTGTCATTAACCATCTTCTTACTTGTTGCAACGCGAGTTTTCCCGTCACTCCTGCGCCTACAAGCCGCCTTCACTCAATTACGAAACGCCGAAGGGGTATCCTCAGAAGTCTTCGCGCTAATCGAGGACTTAAAAGCCCTGCACCAATCCCCCACCGCACAGGTTGCCTTCGAAACATACGAGTCAGCGGAGCCCTTCGGGCCAAGCATCACTCTGAGCGGAGTGTCCTTAACCTATCCGGACACCACTGAACCGGCCCTGCACGGCATCTCGGTATCCGTCAAGCCCGGTCAGTCAGTGGCAATCGTCGGCTCCACCGGAGCCGGCAAGTCAACACTTGCCGACATCATGCTAGGCGTTATTCGACCAACGGGCGGTTCGGCTTCCCTGTCCGGATTACCACCAGAGCAAGCGGTGGCAACGTGGCCGGGATCCATTGCCTACGTCCCCCAGGATGTAGCGGTGCTTAGCGGCACAGTTCGCGAGAACGTGGCTCTTGGGTTTCCGGATGAGGAAATTGACGACGAGGCTGTGTGGGAAGCGCTACGCCGAGCACATCTAGCCGATTTCCTCGCCGATTACCGCGATCGACTCGACACAGTGGTCGGTGAGAATGGTGTGAAGCTCAGTGGCGGCCAGCGACAGCGGCTGGGCATCGCCCGGGCGCTCTACACCCGGCCGCGCATGCTCGTCATGGACGAAGCTACGAGCGCACTGGATGCTCAGACCGAACGAGACATCACTTCCACGATCGATGAGATCAGCGGTGAGGTGACCACCATCGTGATCGCCCATCGACTCGCCACCGTTCGCCACTGCGAACTAGTGCTCTATCTCGACAACGGCCGTCTAGTTGCCTCAGGCACTTTCGAAGACATCCGACGCCAAGTGCCCGCCTTCGACCAACAGGCGCAATTGCTCGGCCTTTAACTGCGCGGGCGTTTCTTGGCCAATTTGCGCAAAGGTTCGGTTGCGCGCCAGGTGCGACTACTCAAGATCGCATTCAGTGCTGCGGCATCGCTGGCGGTTCCAGCAACTAACGAGCCCTCGACTGGTGGCATTTGGTCGATTTCGTGCATGAAGTTCACCAATCGAGTGGCGAACGATTCCCAGGTGAGTTCGGTGATGCGAGCGCGCAGTGAATCCACACGGGCTTGCGCTGCGGCGCTATCGGTCAGGAGCGCAGCTAGATCATCCGCGTACGCATTAACCGACCAGGCTCGTGGGACGTCCCGAATGCCGGTTAGTTCAGCCAAGGGTCCGAATGACGTGAACGTTGCGGGGGTGCCGAGAGTCGCGGCCTCGTAAGGAATGAATCCGAAGCCCTCCGCGCTGGACGGATACAGCACCGCGGAAGCATTCGCCAACAACCACTCTCGGCTTGCTTCACTCACATGACCCACAGAGTGCGAGGACCCGCGAAGGTTGGTGTGCTGGGCCAGCAACTCGTCCTCAGGTGCTTTAGAGCTGCTCGACTTCACGTGCAGCCCCGCCAGCACGAGGTCGCAGCTAATTCCGCGATCGAGGATTTCCTCCCAAACGCGAATAGCAAAATCCCGATTCTTGTGTTGGAAGTCGTTTCCGAGAATCAGAACGAACGGTCGATTCCCCAACTTCGCTACTAGGTCAGTTATGTCTTCGCCTGGTTGGCAGCGCGTAGCGGTGATGTGATCCAGGCCAAGTGGAATCGGTTGGACGCGCTGAGGATCGAGCCGGGGCACCTCCGATCGCAAACGATCGGCCACATCGGCACTGATGGTGGTAATCCCATCCACGCTCAGTGCAATGCGTCTTTGCATCGAGCGATACGCCGCCCAAGCTTCGGTAGATGCGTGATACCGAGGAATGTCGTATGCGATCAGGTCGAGGTAGGTAGTGATGATGCGTCGACCCAAGGAGCGTGCTGCAGTGATGTTCACACGCTGATCGATCTGATTCGGATACCAGATCACGTCTGTCATGTCGCCTGGCTGTGTCTCCGGGACGAAGTCAACAGCAGCAAGATCCCCGAGGTGTGTCGCATATGCGGGTAGTGAATCCAGGCCCACAAGGCGAATGCGGGCCACATTCGACAGTTTCGCCAACGCCTCAATGGCCCCTGTGGTGAGCACCTGCGCTCCAGTTTGGTGCGCACCAAGCCATGTCGCGTCGATCGTGATGCTCACACCAGTCGACTCGATCCGTGCGCGATTGAGCGCGGTGAACGGCGCGGTTGCCGGATCCTGCAATTCCTGTTGATCCAATTCGGTAGGGGACGTGAATTCCGGTGACCGGGCAATGTCACGGGCCGATGAGAGCCACCAGTCATGGCTCAGCCCACGTTCGGACGCACGGAGTGCCCATTTCGTCAGATCCTCGAGCGAGGGTTCAGCAGGAATCGGTCCGGTGAGCGCTTCGAGATCAGTAGCGATCGCAACTGCGCAACCTGCCGGAGCGGTGGCCCGCACGAACTCCTGACCAGGATCTGGGTGAGCCACAACCGAGACCGATGCGATGCGCGGTTCGGCATCGAGACGCTCGGAAATGATCGCGAGGCGATCCATGGTCAGAACACTTGGATCGCCGACAACAACAAAGGAACGTCCGCTGGAGGTGGTGAGTGGCTTCATGGCAATTACAGGGCTTCGTAGATTCGATCAAGGCGCAGATTCAATGCCGGTGAGTAGTACGGATCGGTGGGATACTGACTCGCCCATCGCCTCTGGAACTCAGCGTGTTCCGCCTGATCAGCTGCCTTGCGCACGATGGATGCTCCCTCGTGGTGGGTGAGGTGGGCGTAGGGCGTCCACGCTACGCGATAGCCAGCCTCCTGCAGCCGAAGGCAGTAGTCCACATCGTTGAAGTCGCGGGCGAAGGCGGTGTCGAAACCGCCCACCGCATTGAACGCCTCGGTTGAGGTGAGCATCGCTGCAGCGGTAACCGCGGAATAGTTCCTCGGGGTCAGAGTCGAGCCGAAATACCCGGGGAAGCTGCCTGATCTGGCGATGTGAACATGCGTGGGGCCACTGGGCAACATGACGATGCCCGCGTGCTGCAGGCGGCCATCGGGATAAGTCAACTTCGTACCAACGGCTCCAACTCCCGGACGTTGCGCTATTTCCAGCAGATGCAGGACGGGGTCGGGCTGATGTGCAGTCACATCATCGTTGAGTAGGAAAAGGTACTCACCGGTCGCGCGGGATCGACCGAAGTTGATCGCCTCGGCGAAGTTGAAAGCGCCGTCGGGTTTGTGGATCACTTGCTGATCGGCACCGGGTATCTGTGCCAGCTCACCGGTGGTGACAACGATGACTTCCAGCTCAATGGTGGATTCGGCTTGCCGAAGTGTGGCGATGGCATCGTCTACGAAGCGTCGGCGGGTTTCGCTTGAGATCGTCCCGATGGTCGGGATGATCACCGACACCTTCGGTGTTCCGATCACGCTCGGGTGAACCGTGTTGAGGCCAGGGACAGAACTTGGTGCGACAGAGCCACCGGTTGATCGGTTCAGGTAGTCCTGCTGCGCACGGGCGGCTGCCTGCTGGGCCCACGGCTTGGCATCGATGGATGAGGCAGTCGATTCACTCCACGCGCGCCAGTGGTAAAGCGGGTGCGGAATGTGATGCACGTTCTTCAGATTGGGCAGCAAACGGAGAGCGAGATCGAAATCCTGTGCACCATCCATTTCCGATCGGAACCCACCCACTGATCTGGTGAGTTCGGTGTCGAAGACGGTGAAGTGACACAAGTACATCTGGGTCAGGAGCAATTCCGGCGAGAAGTCCGGCTTGCAGTAGAGCTCGAAGTGCTCACCTTGGGAATCGATCTTGTCCTCGTCGGAATAGACCACCTGAGGCGCCTGGGCTGCCTGCTGGATTGCATCACTCATCAATTCGACGGCACGCGGATTGAGTTGGTCGTCATGATCAAGCCACCCAAAATACCGATGCTGCACTCGTTCCAGCGCACGGTTCTGCGCTGCGGATATGCCACCGTTCTCGCCACGCATGACAACTATTCGGGAATCTTCGGCGTTTTGTTCAGTGAAGGTATCGAGGAAAGCTGCAACCGCAGGATCGGTCGAGCCGTCGTCACTGACTATCAATTCCCAGTTGCCCGCAGTTTGAGTCAAGACACTCGTGAGGCATTCTTTGAGGAACCTGACGGGTGGATTGAAGACCGGAACGATCACCGAAATCGGGAACGCGTTGTCGATGCTCGCCGCAGGCATCGTTTCGGACTCTGCAAGCCAGGCGTGGTACTGCTTACCGATGTTGCGCTCCCACCACTTGCGCTTGAAATAGCGCTTGACCCGCCCAGCACGACGCTTGGCTCGGACGAGCGGATTGGATTCGGGAAGCTCGTCAAGGAAAGACAACACGAGGTGACTACCTGATCGTGTACGTGTACGGGAGTTCCACGAAACCTTGGCCTATCTCACCGCGTTCGCTGCGGACGGTGAACTCCAACGCATCGTCCCAGTTGTCGATAAGCACGCTTCCGGTGTAGTCGAACAGGTCTATGTGCACGCGGTATCGCCCGGGCAGAAGAGGGTTATTGGTCAGATTCGCAGTGGCGGTCTTCTCTCCGCTGATGTAGCCGAAGTCGAATCCGTGACGGTGGTTGCTCATCATCGTGACGAGCGCGCCGGATTCGTGTTGGAAAGCGAAGCGGAGGTTGGGTCCGAGAATCTCCTCGTAACAATGCATATCCACCTCGATACCGAAAGTTCGTCCGGTCTCGGCATGCTGCAAGTGCGTTCCACCGCGATCGACGAGCCGCGCGGCGGTGCAGCGGATTACGCCGGTGCCCGCACGCATGGTGTCGTCGCCTCGAGCCGCAGCGGCCACGGCACCGGCCATGGCTTCAGCGGCGTTGACCCGTTGAAGGTAAGACGCGATGGTGTCGGTTGGCGGCCCGATATCCTGGACTTCGCCGTGGTCAAGCCACGCAACTTCGTCGCATAGCCCTTCGAGCTGTCCGAGGCCGTGGCTCACCACGATGATCGTGCGGCCTTCGCGCCGCAGGGTGTATAGGTGGTCGAAGCACTTGCGCTGGAATTCTTCATCGCCCACCGCGAGCACTTCGTCCACCAGAAGAACATCCGGTCGCATATGGACGGCCACCGAGAAGCCGAGTCGCACGTACATGCCACTGGAGTAATACTTGACTGGATCATCGATGAATTCACGAAGGCCCGAGAAGTCGATGATGGTCTCCATCGCTGCTTCGATCTCTGACTTGCTCAATCCGAGGATGGAACCATTCAGGCGGATGTTCTCCCGGCCAGTCATATCCGGATGGAAGCCCGCGCCGAGTTCGATCAGCGCGGCCACCCTGCCCTCCGTGGTGATCTGACCTTCGGTGGGTCGGTAGATACCGGTAATGAGTTTCAGCAGCGTGGACTTGCCCGAACCGTTGTGACCGATCAGGCCGTACACGCTCCCCGTGGGGATCTGTAGATCCACGCCCCGAACCGCCCAGAAGTCCTGGGAGTTGCGTGATCGCCCGCGGACCAAGCGCTCTTTGAGCGTGTTGCGTCGATCAGCCATGCGCTGGAACCGCTTGCCCACGCCGGAGAGCTCAACTGCGTACTCGCTACTCATAGGAGTTCTCCGATGTCTTCACTCGTGCGATTGAAGATCGTGAAGCCCGCCCAGAACGTAAGGAAGCCGAACAGCAGCAAACCCGGGATCACCCACCAGTCGGGAGTTACGAGTAAGTACATGACCTGGTGCATCGCTTCGACAAACCAGGTGAGCGGGTTGGCCTTCACGATGTTCGCCAGCCAGTTCGCGGTTCCCTCAACGAGCGAAAGCGGGTACAGGATCGGGGTGAGGAAATACAGCGCCTGTAGCACCGCCTGCACGATGTATTGCACGTCGCCGTAGCGCGCATTGACCACCGAGAGCATCAGGCCGATGCCTTGCCCGAATAGTGCCGTCGCAATCAGGATCGGTACCGCCAGCAGCCATGAGATGCCGATGTTGCCCAACCACATGAACATTGCAATCAACACCAGCAGTTCCAAAGCCACCTGGATGAGTTGCACCACGCTGGCGCCGAGGATCGGTGTCCACGCCGGGAAGTGGACCTTGCGCAGTAGTTCACCGTTGGACTTGAGTTGCGTCATCGACAGCATCAAAAGACCGGAGAACAGATTGAAGGTGACCATGCCGGTGAACAGGAACGCCGCGAAACTCGTTCGATCTGGGTCCGAGCCCAACGGCGGAGCCTGGATCCGGAAGACCAGGGAAAACACGGCTGCGTAGACGAGCAGGGTGACAAGGGGCTGCAGGAGCGACCAGGCCCAGCCCAGGAGGCTGCTGCGGTACCGGGTGGCGAAATCGCGGTTGGCGAAGGCCCACACGAGCGCCCGCTGTCGGTACAGGTCCTGGAGCATTGCCGGAAGTCTAGGTCGCTTCACGGGTATTCCCGGCTATGCCTAGTAGCCTGCTGGGGCGAAGGAGGTTCCCCATGTCCCCAACCCGCCGTTTGGTAACCGTCATTGCGTCGCTCGGCTTGGCGCTCGGCTCTCTGGTGGCCGCGCCCGCCATGGGATCTGCCGCGACCAACTCGTTCGTGGCCACACCGAACGGCATGGTGGGCGTGCAGCAGGAAGTGACCGTCCGGGCGCCGAGTCTGGCCGGTCAGGTTGCCACAATCTCCTTCAGCTCGGGCTCGCTGACCAATGCCGGGCAGACCGCCATCAACTCTCAAGGCTTTGGGTCTTTGGCGTGGACCCCCACCACCGCGGGGACGTGGACGATCGCCGGATCGGGAAACAGTTCGGCCATCGGCTCAACCACCATCTCGGTCGCCGCGATGCCAACCACCACCGCAGCGCTCGTTCCCAACTTGGTGCAGACCGGCGTGGATAATCCCCTCACCATCGTGGTCAGCGCGCCAATCGGGGTTCTGCCGCCCACCGGCACCGTGACTCTTCGCAATCAGTTCCAAAACCAGATCGGCAGCGGCACTCTCGTTGCCAGCTCCGGCACAACCTCCACCGCCACGATCTCGTGGACTCCTGCCACCAACGAGGCGGTGACGGCTTTCTACACGCCAGCGGCCGGAGCCGGATTCCTACCGTCCCAAAGCGGGCAATACGAGCCCGTTTTCACCACCGCCCAGGTGCCGATTGCCTTGCGTTTCCCAGGAACCTTGTACGTGGGTTCACCCACGATCATCGGGGGCCAGACCGGCTTCGGCGTGACCGCCGGTAGCGCGGCATTCTTCTTCGATGGTGTGGGCATCATCGGCTCAACCCCCACGGACGCTAACGGTGGAATCTCCGCCGTGTGGACTCCCCCAACATCCGGCGTTCACACCATCTCCACCCAGTTCACGAGCAACGATGGACGCTTCACCGGCACCTCCAGCCAGGCGGTGAACATTCAGCCCGCCAAGCCCAAGGACACCATCTCCGTCACCCCCGCTGGCGGATCCCCCTGGCCAAGCGGAGCACCAATTCCCGACCGGGCAGGGACATCCGTCAACTTGACCGTCACCACGGGCTCTGGAGCCACGGCTGTGCTGAGCGAGGTCGGCCCCTGCATCATCAACGGCAGCACCCTCACGGCTCTGTCTGCCGGCCAGTGCACCGTCACAGCCACCAGCCCCGGCTCAGTCACCGTGATGCCCGCCACGAGCACCTACGTGGTGAGCGTGACCGCTCCACCGCGAAAGAATCGCAATCGCTAAGGCCCCTTCCGCATCAACTTCCCCAGGGGTACCCTCGATACTCCTATTAGGAGGTCTCGGGATGAAGCGGTTGATCCTCGCCCTGGTGGCGACAGCGGGTGTGGCGCTTACTGCGCTGCCCGCCTCAGCGAACACGTCAGAGTCGCCCCTGGGTCTGCGTGGGCCTTCCTGGGTCGCGACCCCGAACGGGGTGGTCGGGATCCAGCAGACGGTCATCCTGAAGGCCCCGCGGCTGCGAGGTGAGGTGGCCACCATCACCTTCACGAACGCCTCGGCTGGGACAAACGCAGGCCAAGCCTCGGTGAACTCAGCTGGCTTCGCCTACCTGCCGTGGACCCCGAATCTTCCCGGTGTGTGGACAATCTCTGCCAACCGCGGAGGTTCCCAGACCGTCGAGACATCAATTGCTGTTGTTCCGACTCCAACGGCCATCACGCTGTTCTCCACCGATTCTGTCGAGCGGGGAGCTCCCTCGAGCCTCGTTGCCGAGGTGCGCTCCATTGCCGGCAGCATCACCCCTAGCGGAACGATTGCGGTGCGCACCTCCACCGGAGCAGTGGCAGCAACCGGCACGCTGAATCCCACGGGCGCACCGGGAACAGCCTCGGTCACCATGAACTGGACACCACCGCCGCAATCGGTCGGCCTGATCGCCACCTTCACGCCGAGATCTTCGGCCTTCCAAGGCTCTACTTCCCAAAGCATCTCGCCGGCCGTCGGCGGCGAAAAGGTCATCGCCCTTCGCACACCCCCAGTGATGTACGTGGGCGTGCCGGCCACCATCAGCGCCGTAGTAGGCAGGAACTTCCTGAGCCCGCTCGGTGGTAGCGCCGCCTTCAACCTGTCGATCGATGGATTCACGTTCTTCGTGATGGGCGGATCCCAGCCCATCGCCAATGCCGTCTCGACCATCACCTGGACACCCACCCAAGCCGGTGTCCAGACAATCAACGTTGAGTACGCATCCGCGAACTTCGCGATCAATGGACGTGACTCGCAGGTTGTGACGGTTCAACCAGCCCCCGCGCCCGACTCGATCACGGTCACACCCGCAGGCGCACCTGCCTGGGGTCCCGGCCTTGTAGGGACCTTGACCCAGGGCAGTTACGTCCAGGTGACACCGCAGTCGCTCTCCGGCAACCCGGTCACCTTGAAAGCGAACGGTCCGTGCGCAGTCAATGGTGGCATCATCACGGTCCTAGGCCCGGGCCAATGTTCCGTCACAGCTTCCTCGCTGGGCAACGGAGCCAACCTGGCACCAACCCAAACGACCTACATGATCAACGTGATCACACCACCGAAGAAGCGGCGGTAGTCGGTTCTAGGCCCCCCGACCCTTCCACTTGCGCAGGGGTGCCGTGAGTTTCCAGGAACGAGTGCCTGCCATGAAGTCGAGTTCCTGACGCAACGCATCGGCGATCGACTCCAATGCGGCGATCCGAGCCTGAGGATCATCCACTCGCAGCACCACGAACGAACGGATCCCCAAGAATCCTTCGACCGAGTCGCTCGCATCGGTCACCGTGAGTCGGACCTGGGCCGGCTCACCGGCCTTCCCGCCACCGACGGACAAGGTCAATGCCGACCCGACGTAGACGTCCTCGAATACCGGGCCGCCCGGACCACTGCATTCAATTGACGCGCGACCGGGCATGGCCCGGGTCGCCACGAGCACCAATAGATCGCCGTCCACGGGGCGAGTGAAGCGGAAGTCCGCGTGGTGGCCCGGACTGATTTCGTAGCCCCACGTTTGCGGTGATCCGAACGTGCCGATCACGGCTGCATCGATCGTCTCGACGTGGTGATCAGTGCGCGGTTGACGCAGCAATGGGGTCAGGCCCTCGCGCGTAAAGTAGTCAAGGTACTGATCGGCATATCCCTCATCGGGTGCGGGCTGGGGCACCGACAGGACGTATTCGCGTCCAAGTTCGATTTGAGGAAACATCGGAGCCCTCCACTGCGCTAGTTCGATTTCGCTTGCGATCGTGCCCGCCACATCCTCCCAGGTGATGGGCGCGGGTGGGTTGTCTGAGATTGCCTGCTCCAAATCGGCTCGCTTGATTGGATCAAGGAGGTTGTATTCGATCGCTGAGGTGAGTGCCTCAACATCGTTGCTCGGCACATACACCGCAAGATCACCACCGGCTTCGCGCAAGGACGAGTTATCCGCAACCACTGGCGCCTTGCCGAATGCCAGGGATTCACTCACCGGCAGGCCCCAGCCTTCGTAACGACTGGGATAGACGGTGAATTCGCAATGCGCGTAGAAGCGGGCGAGCTCATCGTCGCTCACCGAATCAGTGAGAAGGCTCACCTTTCCTTTCAGGCCATCGGTGGTCACGTACTCGCGCAGGAAGTCACTCGCGTGCCAACCCAAACGTCCGATACACACCAAGTCAGGGATGTTGTCCGCGCCATTGCGCTCAATCAATTGCCGCCACGCTTCGAAGGCGACCATGTGGTTCTTGCGAGCTTCGATCGTTCCTACGAACAGTGCATAAGGCCGCGGCCACGGTGAGTCGGTGAGGTCTCGGCCCTCAGGCATCAGTCCGCACGGCAGACCTGTGGCAGAACCATCGGGCGCACTCTGTCCTTGCCTGTTCGCGTAGTCCTCGAAGTCACGCCGACTCGAGTGACTGATAGCGGGGACACGGCTGGCGGATTGCAGCAGTAACGTCAGATATCGATCGAAGAGTCGATTCACACCGGCGGTGTGACCGGCTTCCATGACGGGTGTGAGGTCGTAGAGCAAGGACACGATGCGTGCGCTTTGGAGATGAGCCTCTCGCGCAGCCATCATCAATGCGTCGTTGATCCACAAGGCACCTAGGAAGACCAGGGCTGTGTCCGCATCGATACGCACAGCTTCGGCGCCACTGGCCCGCTGGATGCACGCCGTCGCGCTCGATGCGATGTCTTCCCGGCTGCGCGAGGTGGATGCCCGGGCGCCGTTGTCGACCAAGATGTCTTGTTCCGTGCCCGTCAGCGCGACGAACACTCCGCGGGAACGGTCCAAGATCACCGCGCGAGTTGAAGAATTTTTTCCGATCAGCAGCGGGGTGACTTCAGCTACCACCCGCTGCACACCGGATGCCGATTCCTTGCGCTGGAGGAATTCCACGAGGTCGGTGACATCCAGCAGCACCCGGCTCACGCACTACCCCAAGGGTCTCGCACGGCACGCCTCAGCACGACGGTGAGCCTACGGGCAATTGATCGTCAGGCGCGAACAGCCACAGTCTCGAATTGGTTGTAGATGAAGAACTTTCCCGCCCAACGGGGAAATGGGTACGAGAACTGTCGGGTGACCGACATACCGAGAGCGTCACACTGCCGGCGGGCCTCTTCCTCATCGACCCACCGCACATGCGTGTCATCGGAGCGATACCCGACCTCTTGCGGACACTCGACCACCACTTGACCGCCGGGGGAAAGAAGGCGCAGGTAGTACTCCATCAAGGCTGATGTCTCGTCGAAGGTCATGTGCTCCCACACGTGACTCAACAACAAGGTGTCGAACGAGCCAAAAGGTGCAGCCTCACCGCTGTCCCATTCGGTAACGGTGAAAGCTTCGTAACCCTTGTTGCGTGCGATCCGGATCGCCTCGGTGTTGATGTCCACACCCACCGGGGGCGGATCGAGGTTGCGGAGGTTTCGAAGATTGCGTCCGATGCCGCATCCGATGTCCAGGACGCGTCCCTTGCACAAGCGCTGAAGATTCCACCGGTAGGGCCGCTGGACATCCAAGGCTGTCTTCCAACGCGCCTCTTGCAGATTTGCTAGGCGTTCGGCGTATTCCTTGGAATCTTCCACCCGGAGACCCTAGACCGATCTCAAGCGCAGCCACATGTCTTTTGGACCTGCTTCTGGCTAAATCAGGCGGGTCAGATCCCTCGTGCGCAAGAGCGTTCGGCCCGAACGGCGCGCCTTCATCGCGAACCATCGGCGCGGATTGTCCTGGTCTCCCGTGCTCAACCCCACCTGCTGGCCCTCACTGAGTCGATAGTCGATAACGGGAGTCTCATCGAGAATCAACCCGCCCGCTCGCAACGCCTTAAGACTCCACCAGCGATCGTGGAGCCATCCTGAAGGAACCGACCAGTCGGTCAGGCGTGCGGGGCGTAGCGCGCTGGCTCCTCCAGTGGCGAGGGAATATCGCAGCGCATACGCCCACTGCTTGCGTCCCGACCATGATGAGAAGTCCGCGGGAACGGGGAAGGTGTCCCGCAATGTTCCAGCGATAGCAACACCGTGCTCGTCGATGAAGAATCCATTACTGGCCATCATCGCCGCGGCTGGGTTGCGTTCCAGAATTCCCACCTGATGACTGATGCGAGGTGGATGCCAGATGTCGTCGTGGTCTCCGAGGATCACTATGTCGGCCCCCGCTGACTGAGCCCGTCTGAGTCCTTGAAGGAAGTTGTGAGCGATGCGGGTCGTGATATCCGTTGCGGGTGACGTGGCCAGTTCAACAGCAAAACCAGCACTGGTCAGTAACTCGCGCGTGGCATCGGTGGAGTGGTCATCGATCGCGATGTGCAGATCGGCCGGTGAGTCTTGAGCGGCGATACTGGCCAAAGTTTCCGGCAGATACCGCGTGGAATCGCGGGTGACCACGACCACCGCCGTGCGCGGATTCACGTCGTAACCTTGTTCCGGATTCTGCTGGAAGATCTTTGCTGCTTCGTACTCAATAGTTGGTCGATCACGCCAACGTAGGCATCGGTAACCGCCTCCCATTGGTACGCATCAAGGACTCGGGCTTGACCCGCTGCGCTGAAATCGTTCAGTTCGGCATCCACATCGTCCGCAGCGACAGCGTCGAAGAGTTCGGTCAACTGATCGGCATCCGACCAGAAGAAAGCCTGCCCAGCAGTGACTTCACGATTAAACTCGCAATCGAACGCCAGGACGGGGGCACCGGCTCCCATCGCACGCAGCAAACTCGGGTTGGTGCCACCCACCGAATGCCCGTGCACGTAGGTCCGGCAATTCGCGTACAACTGATCAAGCAACTCTTGGTCGTACATGCCACCGAGAAAGCGGATGCGCGGATCCTGCGCAGCAGCCTCATGAACTTTGTCGATGTACCACTGGGAATACGGGGCGCTACCCACCACGAGCAAAGGACGGGTTTCGTCGCTCACCCGATAGGCGTGAACTGCGTTAAGAACGTGGTTCTCCGGTTCCATGCGGGCCACGATCAGATGGAAGTCCCGGCGGACCATTCCCACTTCCGTCAGCCGATCACTGACCGGATCGATCACATCGGCGCCGTAGGGAATCACTTCGCACGTCCGGCCGTAGGCACGTTCCACGTGATCGGCAATGGCCTGGGCATCGGCGATCACCACGTTTGCGCCTCGAATCGCAGCCTTCTCCGCCCACCCGTAGTACGCCGCACCTGCCCCACGCCACTTCTCTCGCTTGGCTTCGAGTCCATCAAGGTGCACGGCAACAGGGATGCCGGCCGCTCGTAGGGGTCGCAGGAGTGGGGCGTTTCCTGCGTTGAGAACAAGTGCCACGTCCGCTCGACCCTTGATCGCGGCGTGCGTGGCGCTGATCGACGTGTGACTCAAGGTTTCGGCTACCCGGTGACGAACTGCCGGCAGGTTCACCAAGTGCATGCCCTCGTACTCGGTGATGGTCTGACCTGGGTTGCGGCAGTAGACCGTCACGTCGTATCCCCGCTGCACCAGACGCTTGCCAATCTCTTCCACGGCAGTCTCGAATCCGCCATACGAAGCCGGAACTCCACGGGTGCCGAGGATGGCAACCGAGGGCGTGCCCGTAGATGCGGTCATGCACTCACCCTACGGATTCACGGCGAGGCGCCATCACGACGTGCGCTGCTAACCTGCGCGTCGTGGAGGCACGAGCACTGTCAATCGATGGCGTGTGGGCTTTCACTCCGGTCCTTCGAGGCGATGACCGCGGAGTCTTCCTGGAATCGTTCAAGGAGTCGGTCTTCGTTGAGGCCACCGGGCGACGCTTCGATCTGAAGCAGATGAACATTTCCGTATCGCGATTGGGGACCGTTCGCGGCGTGCACTTCGCCGATGTGCCCCCCGGGCAAGCTAAGTACGTTCAATGTTTCGACGGCCGAATCCTTGACTTGGTGGTAGATATCCGCGTGGGTTCTCCCACGTTCGGCCAGTGGGACGCAGTCGAATTGGATGCCGAATCTCGAGAGGGACTGTTCATTGCCGAGGGACTCGGGCATGCATTTTGCGCCCTCACCGAGTCAGTGACAGTCGGTTATCTATGCTCCGAGCCTTACGCACCTACCCGAGAGCACGGCATCCACCCGCTCGATCCGGAGTTGGCACTCCCGTGGCCCGAGGGACACGATTCGGTTCTCTCCCCGAAGGACGCTGCTGCGCCGCTGCTTAGCGAAGCCTTGGCCCAGGGTTTGCTCCCTAGTTTCCCAGACAAATGGGTCTCTTGGACCAAATAGCGCCCTTAAATAATCGACTCAAGCGCTCGCCGAGGTCTCTGGCAGAAAACCCAATTGATGCACTTCCGGCACTTCTGCCCACGCTAGAACGCAAGACCCGTTTTCGAATTGCATCTACTACCTCCCCAGTTGCACCTGAGACCCGCATCTTGCAGCCAGAACTTGTGGTGGTTCATTCCTGGGATGAAAAATTGGGGCTCTAGGCTCCCGTTCCACGCCACCGTCGGAATTGCACCTGCTGAAATACCCTCCGCCAAGTTAATGTGGCGCGCCAATTCCGGTACGGTGCCAGGGTGCTAATCCAGATGTCAGCTCCCGAGCTTTCCAAACTTGAAGTCGAAGCTGTAGCGCGCGTACTCGCGTCAGGCCAACTCTCTCAAGGTCCAGAAGTGGTGGCTTTTGAGGAGGAGTTCTCTTCAATCGTGGTGGACAACTTCTACTGCGCAGCGGTCAATTCAGGTACGTCTGCTCTGCACCTTGCTCTCTTGGCCCTCGGAATCGGTCCAGGCGACGAGGTGCTCGTACCTTCTTTCACATTTGCAGCAACGGCAAACGCAGTCGCTCTCACCGGCGCGACACCAGTGTTCGTAGACATTGATCCAGAGTCATTTTGCATCGACCCCGCAAAAGCAGAAGAGAAAATATCGTCCGAGACGCGGGCAGTCATTCCAGTCCATCTTTACGGACATCCGGCCGACATGCCCTCAATCATGCAAATTGCGCAACGTCACGGACTGTTGGTTGTCGAAGATTGTGCGCAAGCGCATATGGCAGAGATTGCTAACAGGCGCGTAGGAACTTGGGGTCATGCATCTGCGTTCTCCTTTTACCCGACTAAGAACATGACGACCGGGGAGGGCGGCATGGTTGTTACGAGCCTCCAGGACGTTGACCGAAAAGTGCGGCTGCTGAGAAATCAGGGTCAACGCATCCGTTACGAAAATGAAGTCGTAGGATTTAACTATCGCATGAGTGACATTCATGCCGCAATCGGTCGGGTTCAAGTCCGAAAACTAGGCGATTTCACGCGAAATCGACAGTCAAACGCAAAGTTCTTCGACCAAAGTCTCACCGGTGTCTTGGTTCCTCGAGTGAGAGACTCCTGCAGCCATGTGTATCACCAGTACACCGTCCGAGTTCCGAACGAACATAGAAACTCTCTCGCGCGGAATCTCGCGGAAAAGGGCATTGCAACGGGCGTCTACTACCCGATCCCCGTCCACGAATTGCCTTCTTTCGCTCGGCTGGATGAACTTCCCGAGACTGAATCAGCATGCCGAGAAGTCCTTTCGCTTCCAATCCACCCACACCTGAAATACGACGATCTGGAGTTCATCACCGACTCGATTAACGCCTTCACCATAGGGGCATCGTGACTGAACTTCGGGTAGCGCTAGTCGGCTTCGGTTCTATGGGTCAGAACCATGCACGTGTACTCCAGAGTTTGTCTGGTGTGAATTTGGTTTCCATTGTCGATCCCAAGAAAGCTGGTCTCTACTGGTCCGGACATCACGTGATGTCCACGCTGGATCAAGCGCTAAGCAGTGGGATCGACTACGCAATTGTTGCAACTCCCACATCAACGCACTTACCGATATGTTTACGTTTGGCTGAAGAGCGCATTCCTACGCTTGTCGAAAAACCTCTGGCTCTCACCATTGAGGATGCAGAGAAGATAGGGGTGGCTTACCGTCAAAACGGAACGAAGTGTGCCGCTGGGCACATCGAACGGTTCAATGCCGCAATGATCGAATCCAAGAAGCGAATCGAGGATGGAATCATTGGCCAACTGCTCCAGATAGCAACGAGACGACAGAGCCACTACCCGTCTCGAGTTGGCGACGTTGGCGTCGTTCTTGATTTGGCATCACACGACATCGACTCAACTCTCTGGCTAACGGGGAGCAACTATTCATCACTTAGCGCTACGGGTCTCGCTCAATTCGACGTTCGGAGAGAGGACTTGGTCTCCGTAACTGCCAAACTTGACTCGGGAGTTGTCGTCAATCATTTAGTCAATTGGCTCTCCCCGATCAAGGAGCGAAAATTCGTAATTCTAGGCGAGGAAGGCTCTCTTGAAATTGACTCCCTTACCAGCGACCTCACCTTCTTTGCTCACGGCCAGGTTCAGACTCGATGGAGCTACCTAGCAAATATTCGGGGGCCCTCTGAGGGCGAGGTAACTCGTTTCAGTTTCGTGAAACCCGAACCGTTACTCACTGAACACGAGATCTTTCGCGACTACATCCTTGGCAGGAGCGATCAAGCTGTCAGTCTCGATTCCGCATTGAATGTTATGCGCGTTGCCGAACTCATTTTCACATCTCTTGCCGCTCAGACTCAGGCGGAGCATACAGACAGGACGTAATGAACACTCGTGTTCTTCTCGTGAGTCACATGCCGTACACGGACCCTTACGGCGCAGCATCAGCGTTGCGACTCTCTGTAGGTGCACTGATGGATTCTGACGATCTAGGGATAACTCTTTGCCTGGCAGCTCCAGATACGTCTCCGATGTTAGCGCCCTTCTCTCGCACGCTATCGGTGAAGATTCCCATGCAACTCAACTTCGACGGCGCTCCTCCACTTTGGCAAACTGCCATTTGGAACGTTGCTTCTTCAGTTCAAGGACGGTTCAACTTGCGTCGGGATTCAACGTTTTCGGATCTCGTACAGCAATCAGATATTGTGCATCTCAATTCAGTGTCGCTTGCTTGGCTTCCTCACCTCCTCAAGCTGAACTCGAATCAAGGACCAAAGTTCATCTGTCACGTCAGGGAAAATGTGAAAAGTACGTTTTCCCGCAGCACGGAGATCCTTGGCCGCTTGGATGGCTTCATATGCATTGACGAAACCGTCCTGAAGCGCCTCGGTCACGGTGAGGAGATATCCCAAAGAAAACCGGTTTTGGTTTTGCCGGACTTAGTCAATAGTCAACCAACGTCGGATTCGCCTCTGTCGCGGCACATTCGACGTTGGGCTGGCGACAGATGGGTAGCAGGAGTGGCAGGGCGCATAGACCCTGTGAAGGGCTTCTCGTTCATTGCGTCCGTCACAAGAATGCGCCCCGACAAGCTGCGTCTCGTAGCTGCAGGTCGGGTGACACGGAATCCACTCAGATTCGATTCCAAGATTGAAGCCCAGAGACTGCTCGGTGATCGCAACGCAAAAACGAACGGCGTACTGCATCTGGGCGAAATACCTGATCTACCTGGAAGTGGGTTCTACGAGGGCCTTGACGTGCTAGTGCGTGGAGAGGCGTACCCAGCCGCAGGCCTAACCGTTTATGAGGCCCTCGTGAGAGGGGTGCCTGTCATACTGCCCGGAAAACTAGCGGACTACAGGTCGAATCCACTGCTTGAAGAGGCCTGGGACTTGATATCTTTTGCCTCTCCACGTGATGAAAGAAGCTACATGGCGGCAATTGAGAACGCCCTGGCAATTTCTGAGCAGGTCAAGAGAGAAACTGCGGAGGAACTGCAGTTGAGACAGGTCGAACGTGTACGCATCCATCGAGAGTCACTCATGCGCTTCTACCAGCACATACTTTCAGAAAGGGAGTTCTGACTTGATCCATCTATCTGCACATGTGGACCGGACAGTTAAGGTGCCTGCGACCTGCCAGATATGGCACCTTGCTCAGGTGCGTGAGGGCGTGCAACTTGGTGAGCACGCCAAGATTGGCCGGGGGAGTTACATCGGGTCTGGCGTTTACGTAGGGGCTTTCACGAAGATACAAAACTTCGCCATGGTGTTCGAGCCAGCGAGTCTCGGAACTGGAGTGTTCATTGGTCCTGGAGCCGTTCTCACTAATGATAGGAATCCTCGAGCGATACGTTCAGACGGGACACCCAAAATGCCAGCTGACTGGAATGCGGTCGGCGTTATAGTCCATGACGGAGCCTCCATCGGTGCTAACGCAACATGTATCGCGCCCGTCGAGATAGGGCGATGGGCAATGGTGGCAGCGGGCTCTGTTGTGACAAAAGACGTTCGAGACTATGCATTAGTCGCGGGTAATCCCGCTGAACAAATTGGATGGGTCGGCTCAAGCGGATTCAGATTAGAACCCGGACCACTTTCAGGTCAGTTCGTTTGTCCAGCATCGGGAGAGGTCTACAGAGCATCACAAGAAGGTGGCATAGCGCCGCTTGTAGGCGATTTCTAAGGAATGGGGTCGTTACCTGTCCTGGTCCTCGGTTTCAACCGACCAGATCTTCTCGGTGGTCTCCTGGAAACCCTTCGCCTGCAGAAGCCTAGGAAAATCTTCGTCGCAATTGACGGGCCACGTATCGATGTTCCGCATGACATCGAACTGGTTGAACAGAGTAAAAAGTGTCTCGAAAAGATTGATTGGCCCAGCGACACGTTCACCCTGTTTCGAGACACCAATTTGGGCTGTGGGCGCGCAGTTTCCGAGGCAATTTCCTGGTTCTTTGAACATGTAGACGAGGGCATCATTCTGGAGGACGACGTCCGACCCGATGCAGCTTTTTTTCCTTATGTCTATGACCTCACATATCGCTACCGCGGTGACCCTAGAGTCATATCAATCAGCGGCGCGAATACCGTTCCTCCGCATCGTCAAAGTCAATCGGATTCCTACCGCCTATCGCGAATTCCACAGGTTTGGGGATGGGCGACCTGGCGCGATCGCTGGATGGATTATTCTCTTGATATTCGCGGTTGGCAAAGCGGTTGGCGGCTTCAGGATCGCTGGACTGCAATGGGCTCCAGTATCGGGGCCTATGTGGCGTGGACTTTAAACTTTAATCGAGTAGCCCGAAGACGGTTAGATACCTGGGACTATCAATTGGTCTACCTTGCTATGCGGAGCCAACGACTAACCACGATCCCGCGGTACTCCCTGGTGTCGAACGTTGGGTTTGGACAATCCGCCACTCACACGAGAAGGGTCCTTTCCTCGCCATTGGTATTCGGGACTTCAGTACTTGACCATGGACCTGCTCAGACGTTCGCCCCGGACACTCGGGCCGATGATTGGATGATGCGTCATGTCTACGGCTTCTCAATAGCGGCGCAGCTATCGAAAAGGCTGAAAGTCCGCGGACAGTAACTCGTGTACTGCGCGACGTTGGTTACCCAAAATGGTGCGGGGTTTGCCTCCGAGCGCCATACGCCGTCCTCTGTGTCGACCTGACAGGCCGACTATCAGCCGTTGAAGCAGCGGTCCACCCGAGCTACTCTCCTAGGGCTTAATGGCGAGACCTTGGCCTTGCGGGGTGCTCAACACGGGCAAGCCAAGCCTCAGAAAGAAGGATTGCACTTCCCGCCTTTGTGCACTGCGCCCACGATTCGCGAAGTCATCTAGGACAACTAATGCTCCACTCACCAAATTTGGCCACACACGGTCCAGTGTCTCTACCTCTGCGCGCCCATCATTGAGGTCAATATGCGCAAGGCCCACACGTGGCAGCGAGATTCGATCCAAAGTTTCGGGAAGACTCCCAACAACCAACTTAGTCCCAGCAAACCCAGAAAAGCGCTCACTCACCTGGGCACACGAGTCCGCATAGAAGTCCCTGCCCGCACTGATAGCACCCCGTGCTTTGGCTTCTGCTGATAGATCATCGCTGAAGGTGTCGAACATGAATAACTGCGGATGTAAGTTGTGCTGCGCTAGGTAACTGAGGAGGAAGTACATGCTAAACCCACGCCCAGTACCAAACTCCACAAAGCAGGCTGCTGGATTCGCAGCCAATGCCTGTTGTCCCGCCCATGCAAGTAGGCGCATTCGCTGTGGAATCCCAAAGTCATTGCCTACGGCTGCAACAGTACTGCGATACGCAGTTTCGAAGTCCGGCATCAATAGGTCAGATTGGCTATGGAAACTCTCAACGCCTTCACCCAAGTAGTGGTCGGGTGTTGTAATGGGGACCCCGTTTATCGCATATTTCGCACGAGTAAGCATCGACACAAATCTCACCTTGCTAGAATACCGGAGGGCTTGTGATGGAAGACGATGATGGAGGCGCAGGACCTCCCGAGAGACTAGCCTGCGAGTCAGGCGAATCAAACGGGCCCTCTATTGGGATTGCAGTCCCTGTCAAGAACGGCGCGAGATACATTTGGAGTGCCATCAGTACTCTGCGAGCTTCAGCTAATCAAAATCTTCGAGTGCTGGTGAGTGTGGATCATGATGAGGCTCTGCTAGCGCTCCTTCGTGAGGCAATCCCTGATCCTCGATTCACCTTTCGGTCCGTAAGGTACCCGCTTTCTATGGCAGGCCACTACGAGGATCTGCTGAATAGTCTGGATACCGAGTGGTTAACCGTCCTTGGGCAAGATGACGGAATAGCCAGCAACTTCGACGTTGAATCCTCACGAGCGATTTCCACCGCTCACACTCAAGGCATTGAGGCAATCTCCTTTAGGCGCGGGTACTTCAACTGGCAAGACGGTGCTAGCGATCGACTCGGCTACGTAGTTAAGTTTGCATCCTACGGATCCGCGAGAGTCGTGAACTCGGCCGTCAGAATAGATCTCGCGCTCTGTGGACTACTCTCCCATTTTGACTTACCTCAGGCGTACACCAACAATCTGGTCCGCAGGAATCTCCTTCAACGTATCCAGCGCAATCTGAATGGACGATTGATTCACGAACCAATACCTGACACCTTCCTTGGCGTTGCTGTGGCTTGTCACACAACTCACTACCTCCGCTGGCCCAGTCCTGCTTTTTGGACAGGAACTTCGGTTGCATCCGCGGGGCATCGGCCCAGGTCAACATCTTGGTCAGAAGGAAGGCCTGAGATTCCTTCGTACATCGCTCTGGCTCTGACGGAAGGCAGGGATTTTGGAGTCGGCGCCCTCGCGTGGGAACGAGCACAAAGTTCACCCCTGATGGTTTACTCCGCCCTTCAGGTTGTCACAGCCTTAACCGGCGGTCACATAAGTAGGCTCCGCAACGTCTTGGGTTTGGGTGCTGTTTTAAGCGATTCCTGCTTGCGCTTCACAGTTATTGGAAAAACACGCCTCCCTAAGGGGCTTGTCTCCGACCTCCTGATGCGCTGCGCAAATCCTGTAGATCGTTTTCTCGTACTTGCCTCGGCTCCTGTTCTCTTCATTCTGCAGATCAGTGTCCGGTTAGCACGCAAAATACGTTTTGACTACGCTCTGCTCTGCCGAGGCTTCCGGATTAGCGGCGGTCAGAACCGAATCGTTCGCATGCATGAGATAAGTACCCGAGCGAGCCATGAATCCAAGTGAAAGTAGTCGGGCCATAGTTCTCGGTGGCACAAAAAACATGGCGTTTGCCATAGGCACTGCTGTGATTAACTGGCTCTCCACACATCATAACCCGAGTAGTGACTCCTTCATCATCTTTCATGACGGCATGTCATTATCGGACCAGCGCGTACTTGACAGTATCGCCAACGTTACGTTCCTCACCTACGACCCTAGTTTCTTGAGTCCGCGAATTCGAAAACTGCGGTTTATTGACTATTTCTCACCGATGGTCTTCTCGAAATTTGAGTGCCTCAGCCTTTTGGACACCTACTCAAAAGTGATGTGGCTTGATTTTGACATCTACATCAGAAAGGACCTGTCTGAACTATTTCACGCAGGTGACTCACCCTTTCTTTCTTTGCCGAGTGGTCGTCCTGTGTCGGCATCTTTCACGAAGCCGATTCCCGCGTACAACATGAGCGTATCGGGCATGAGCGCAGGCACATTCGTGTTGTCGCGTGCACTGGGCGACTTCCCTGCGATGCATCGGTTCTGCGAGGAGCAGACTGTGCGATACGCAGATCGGCTAAAGATGCCTGAGCAGGGAATTTTCGACATCATGCTGCAAGAGTTCGGAATACAACCAACTTTCCTGAACCCTGAGACTTACGCGCTCCATCCAGAAGCGTGGAATGGGACGGATGCCCCCTCAATACTGCACTGCTATGGCCGAAGGAAGTTCTGGTCGGGTGTGAGTTTTCAGCCCTGGCAGTTGAACTACGAAGCCTGGCTTGCAGCGGGCGGCTCTGCATCTCCCGTCAAGGCACACCCGTGGAAGAGCGCGACAAGAAGAATCCGGCGGCGGATCCGTCAAGGCCGCAGCAACTTCTAGACAGCACCGTGGCTGCCTGCGTGGGCGAATAATCGGATCAAGGGACTCCGTTCGTCGCATCGTCATGACGCCGTCTCAGCCACCAACGATCCGGGCGATACGAGCTCTCATCGGGAATGGGCAACGAAAGTAGTTCGGCATGGGTCCTGCAGGATCTGTCAGATGTTTATTCCAGGACACGCGTCTGGACGTAGACAAGTAAGTCGTCTCTATTTCGGCAAAACGCTTCAGGGAGTTCTTTCCTAGCGATTTGCTCGCATCGAGCCTATTTGGGAGTTCAAATAGCCGGCCCTCACTTTCAGTCCGGAACGACCTTAGCCCGCTGCCGTCAATGGCCGTGCTGTTCCGATTTGTGCTTTGGCCCTAACTTGCCGCTGCCCGAGAATCCAGACACGTGTGCAAAAATTGTCCAGTGGAAAGTGGTGAGACACAAAAATCTGCTCCACGCCAGCCTATGTGGCCAGCAGGTTCACTCCGGCAGGCTACTGGCAAAAACTACCTCTCCTTACTGCGCAACTCTTCCGTGGTTCCGGGGGGAGCAAGTTTCATCAGCAACTACCCCGTTGAGCGACTCATCCAAGGCGCTCCTCAACGCCTAGTCGGCGTGGACAACTTGTTGCAAGATATGGACCGCCGCTTTTCGCATGGGTGCGATGCCCCGTGTGGCGGGTTTGTGGAGCGGACGGCGACCCCAACTCTGTGCGCCCTGAATGACATCGCACATGCCATCGAGGCTGAGTACGTCTTCTACAATCATCGACAGGGTTCGCTGACGACATGAACTACGAGGCTGGGACAACTGTCGCGTGGCTATGACCAACACCCGTCTGCCGTACATAGGAGCAGCGTCGCGGCCGACTGTTACCACCCTCGGCTGGCTTTCGCTAGTGCCGGTCGCCCTACTGCTACTAGCTCAGGCTGTGGGCGCAGGTTCTTACTCGACAGTGGGCGGAGTCCTGCCCATCTTCGACAGCGGGATATGGGCCTCGTGTTCTAGTGCACTGGCACACGGAAATCAAGCGACCGACTTTGCTTGGTGTCTTAGACGCCCGCTCTCGATGCTCGTTCAAGCACCCCTCTACCTGTTGGCGCCGATGAGTATCGCCGCTGCCGTGCTCGTGCAGACCCTGCTTGTGTGCCTCGCACTGTGGTTCTTTCTCGTGGCGCTCCTGCGCTCGATCTCATTTCCGCGTTGGGGACTGGTAGTCGTCTACGTGCTCGCCGTTCTTGTTGTGTTCACGTATGGCCCCTACTTGGGTCCGGAGGGGATGGCCCTAGCCCTATCGTTCGTATCTGCCGGCGCGATCCTGAATTTCCTTCGGCAGCGAACAGTCTCGTGGGGCCTACTTGCGATCGGTGCCGCCGTTGTCGTGATGCAGATGCGCCCGGGGAATCCGGTCGTGCTAGCTGCACTCGTCGTCGGGGTGCTCGGCGTACTCGGTCGAGAGCGCCGCCACTGGCTGGTGATCCTCAGCGTCGTACTTGGCCTCACGCTACTTTGGGCCGCCCCGACTCGCGTTATGCAGTCGGCCGGCTGGCCTTCTGCGGGGCATGCCACCAACTTTTGGTCCGCAGCCTACTCCGCCGCGACCCCCGAGATTGACAACTGGACCGCCGCCTACGACCGGTTTGGACCCGACTTCGGCTGTCCACCCGTGGCACAGTGGTCGCTAGATCTATGCCACGAGTTGGAGTCGGAGGCATTCGGCAACCGGCTGCGCGATGCGGCCTTCAACGAGATTCGCACTCATCCCGAGGCGCTGGCCCGACAGGCTGCCTCCAACACGGTCGCGCTGCTAGGGATGGGTTACCTCAATCACATGCTTGGCGTGTCGTACCCGCCAAACTGGCAGATTTGGAAACCGGAGCAGCGCCTGGCCTGGGCCATCGACCGCACAACGCTCGGCACGTTCTTCTCGGCAGGCCTGTGGCTCGCATCGTTGGCCGTGCTCGCAGGACTGATCGTTGGGACGTTACGTCTGGGGCGAAAGGGTTGGCCGTTCGCCGGGTCGCTGGATGAACCGAGTCGGCGTATCGGGGCCACAGTTTGGCTCGGTCTTTTCACGATCGCCGGGGCTTTCGGGTCCTACGCCCTCATCGGGCACGACGACCCGCAGCGGCATCTCGTGCAGGGAGTTCCCTACCTGCTTGCAGCCATGGCCGGGTTGACGGGCCTAATGTTCCCCTCGCAGGCGCAACAGTCAATTCCGCCGCCTCGACGGCGCTGGCCCCGAGCCGTTCTGGGTTCAACGATCGCGCTCGTCCTCGTCGTTGCCTTCGTGGAGGGTCGCTCACCGACTGCGTCGCTCACCATCGCCGTGACCTGCAACACAGCCTCCCCCACTCGCTCGCTCGCTGTCGTCGGCCAGGTACCCGCCCAGACAGCGGCCAGCCTCGCATCACCCGCGGATTGGCGTCGGCTGGCCGTGCCGGCTGCGAGCGTCATCCTGTCGAGCCAATCGCGGGCTAGGCTGCTTCTCGAAAATGTGCCCGATGGCCAGTTGCTCCTCCTACGGAATAGTACGGGCGAACTTTTCCCAGTGTTCGTTGCCGACGATGACCTGCTTCACCAACGACGCAAGCGGGGTCCCTGGTGCATGTTAGCGCCGTCGCAATACGACTCGATGATCGTGCGCGACCTCATCCCCGCGGTGTAGTCTGCCGCGGCCGCCGGTCGGCGCTTTCGGGCAGAAAGGGCCTGTGAAGGATGCCAGCGACGTCTGGGACGTGATGCGGCACATCAGTCATGACTGATGGCATCCGCCAAGGCATCCTCGAAAGAATGTCCTCTCGCATCCTCGACCCGATCAACTGCCCCAATGGAGAGATCTAACTTGTGATGACCTGGGGAAGAAACTCCCTCGGCGGCCTACCCCGGCGTCTATTTTCAGCACATCAATCCACTCTGCAGTGGGGCATTCACACATCAGGCTCTACTCTTGACGCTGCAGGCGTCACAGGAAGCCCCTCTCCAGGACGATCACTTCGTACGATTGCGCTCTGCCCGGCATCGATGTCAATGCAACGCGTCAGAGGATGGTGAAGTAGGTTGAATTCAGGTTCCTTGGTGGTAAGTGGGCACAGTGATATCCCAAACCGAGAACATGCTCAGACTTGCAACGGGAATACCAAATGGCCGGAATCGACGTCTGATGGTGCAGTCGCCGAACGCGTAGTTCATTTCCTCGCGAAGTCCCCAAAAGTGGTTGTGGTGTTCGCGTGCGTTGAACACTTCATAAGAATCGAAGCCAAGGCGCCGCGCCCGAGGCGTCACGAGCAGGCGGCGATTCAAGCGGTTTAGTAATCCGGGATCTGAGGGAAGGAAGACCGTAAAAGTCCCTCCAGGCTTCAGCCACGACCGGACATTGGCGAATGTGCCAACGGGATCGTCAACGTGGTGCAGCACGCACATCGCTATCACGCGATCGAAATGCTGATCATCTAGGAGTGGTCGGCACACGTCGCCCTGAACCCAAGTGACCCTTGGGTCTCTTTCCCACGTTGGCTCGGCCGGTTGGGGGCTTAGGTCCACCATGACGTATCTATCGAAACGTGGGTCAACGAATGGGAGATGTTCGCCGGTGCCAGCGCCGATCTCCAGTATAGACAGTCCAGTGGAGTCTTGGTGACGGGCCTCGACGGCCCGATGCGTCTGCCTGTACGACCAGCCGACGAGGCCATCTGAATTGAACACATCCTGGTAGTAATCGCGGTAGAAGCATGAAACCAGATCATCAATGTCACCTTTGGGATGCTTAGACGTCACGACGATTCTCCTAGCCGACGAATTTCAGTTTGCGTGCGGCGACTGCGGACATTTTGAGTAGTAGCGCCCCGTGACTGAAGCGCGAGATGTTCGTCTCCCCGTAGCGGCGCTCCTTGTAGTGAACCGGCACATCCCTAATTCGCAGACCAAGGTAGGAGGCGCCGAATAGGAGGTCGAAGTCACCAAAGGGGTCGAAGTCACCAAAAACTGTCTTGTTCGCAGCGAGCCGCTCGTAGTCGCTGCGGCGTAGGACCTTCGTCCCGCAAAGGGTGTCGCGTACCGGTTGGCCTAGGAGGTACGAGAAGAGGTAGCCGAAGAACTTATTACCCAAGAGATTCAGGAAGCGCATGGCCTTGGCGTCCATGGGATAGACAAGCCGGGACCCATTGGCGAACTCGCAGAAGTCGTCTCGCAATGCCTCAACGAAGCGGCGAAGTTCCTCTGGCTGGACAGAGATGTCCGCATCGAGAATCATCAGAATGTCGCCGGTGGCCGTTTGGAAGCCCGCCCGAACGGCGTCACCCTTCCCCTTTCCTGGCTGTTGAAGGGCGTGCAACGTCATGCGCGGGTCACCCGTGTAGTCGTCAACTGCTCGCTTGATGACGTGCCACGTGTCGTCCGTAGAGTTGCCCTCGACGAAGATGAGTTCTTGTCGCTCGGCGATGATAGGCACCCGCTCAATGAGTTCATTGATGTGGCCAGACTCGTTGCGAGCGGCAACGACGATGCTCACGGCCGGGAGAGGCTCGGGTTTCTGCTGCATCCGTCGCGCAACCGTGACGCGCACTAACGATAACGCGCGAAGCAGCGGCAGGGGAGCCAGCCAGCGGTTCACAATTTGCGAGAGCACGGGAATTGGGAAAGGTAGCAGGATGCCGTCGAGGCGCTTGGTCACCTCGAACGCCTCCAGAGCCAGCATGTTCTCTACTTCGGCCCACGGTACGTAGTTTTCACCAGCCGCCCGGTTCTTCAAGCGAAGGATCTCGGCGAGCCGAAGGAATGGACGCCACAAGCGGCTGTAGGTCACGATGACCAGCCGGGTCCGCCGCGTGGACCAATCATGAACCTGGGCGAGGACGTGCTGGACGTCGTACACCTCGTCTAGCAACATGCTCATGATGACGTAATCGGGATCCGGCAGGGGTGTTGCTCGGAGATATTCGACGGGGGACTCCACGAACACGATGCCAGCGCTGTCCTCGTCCGAGGACGTCAAACTCGCCGTCTCTGCGTCGATGTCAACCCCAACGCCCACGCTCGGCTGGCAGGCACGGAGCGTAGCGCCGTCGGCGCATCCGAGGTCAAGGATCCTCGACTCGCGCACAACCTGAGAGGCGACTAGGCGATCGACGAGACTGTGGAAGTAGCGATTGCGGCGGCGGCGCCTGGAGGCGGCTACCCCATGTTCCTTGCGCCATTCACGACGACGCGCAAGGTGGGCGTCAAGATGATTTATCGTCATCGCTCGGCATTCTACATTCTTTGCAGGCTGGCAGTCCTTTAGTGCGTGCTGGTCCGCAAGGGGCAGTGCCACAATAGTCATCGTGGGAGCAATAAGACGGCCATGAGCGAGCGAATAGTCGTATATGGCGCGGGTTTCATGGGCGAGCGGCTGGTGGAACAGATGAAGTTAGAACCCGCCCAGACTCACCTGCCCATCGGCTTCCTCGACGAGGATCCCGCACTACGTGGACGCACTATCCATGGCGTGCCGGTGCTCGGCGGGCTTGACGATCTCAATGCGATCGCGTCCGAGTATCGCCCCGACACTCTGGTCATCGCTATCGCGAGTATCGGACGCTCGCGCGTCCGCGAACTCGAAGCGTTATGCCGCGAGCTGGGTCTCAGTCTCGGCGTGTTGCCCACGCTGTCCGACATCCTGAACACGGCGTCATCTCGCGTCGAGGTCAACCCCGTTACCGAGGTCGACCTACTGGGTCGTCAGGCCATGGTGACCGACGAGGCGGCCATCCGGCAGCTGGTGGAGGGGTCGACGGTGCTTGTGACGGGTGCCGGCGGTTCGATCGGCTTCGAGTTGACTCGGCAACTATCGCGGTATGGGCCCCGCCGCTTGGTACTACTCGACCGGGACGAGTCTGCGCTGCAGAGCACGCAGCTCGCGCTGGAGGGACATGGGCTTCTGGACTCAGACGACATCGTGCTGGCTGATATCAGAGACGCACCCTGGATCAATGAGGTGTTTGAGACCGTTCGACCGCAACTTGTTTTTCACGCGGCGGCACTCAAGCACCTTCCTATGCTTGAGCGTTACCCTAATGAGGCGTGGAAGACAAACATTGTGGGCACGCGGAACATAATTTCGGCCGGGCAAAGGTCTGGAGTTGAGGTCCTCGTCAATATCTCGACAGACAAGGCGGCAGACCCCATCAGCGTCCTCGGCCAGACGAAGCTCGTCACCGAATTTCTCACCTGGCAGGCAAATGAGTGCGGCGACTCTGGTGCAACCCAGTCGCGCTTCATGTCGGTTCGCTTCGGCAACGTGCTGGGCAGCCGCGGCTCCGTTCTGACAATTTTCCAGCGCCAAGTCGCCAACGGCGAGTGCGTCACCGTGACGGACCCGGAAGTGACGCGCTACTTCATGACAATCCAGGAAGCGGTCCACCTTGTGCTGCAGGCGGCCGTCATCGGCAAGGGTGGCGAGACACTCGTGCTGGATATGGGTGATCCAGTTCAGATCCTCGACGTGGCGAGGCAGGCCATCGCGCGATCAGGTCGTGATGTGCCGATCCAGTTCACAGGGCTGCGTAAGGGCGAGAAGATGCACGAAGTGCTCGTCGGAAAGAAGGAGACCAACCACGCCGGTCCGCATCCCAGTATCGTCCACATCAGTCGGTCTGCCGAGGATCTCGAATCCCTCCGCGACCTTCCCGACTACTTCATTGAGGGGCTGGGCCTGATCGATGACTAGTAACGGTGCCCTGACCATCGCGTTCGCCCGCCCGGACATCGGAGAAGAGGAACTAGAAGCGGTCGCAGAGACCATCCGCTCCGGTTGGCTCACATCAGGGCCCGGAATGGAGGCGTTTGAGTCAGAGTTTCGATCGTACCTGGGTGGGCAAGTGGAGGTGCTAGCCGTCCAATCTGCCACCGCGGGGCTCCATCTAGCGCTCGAGGCACTGGGAATCGGCCCAAGTGACGAGGTCATCGTCCCCACCTGGACGTTCACGGCAACGGCAGAGGTCGTGCGTTACCTCGGCGCTACCCCCGTGATCGTTGACGTGGATCCCGACACTCTCAACATCTCGCTTGATGCCGTCGAAGCCGCGATCACGCCGCACACCAAGGGCGTGATCCCCGTGCACTTCGGTGGGCTGCCCGTAGACATGCGACGGCTTCGGGCGATCGCCGACCGCCACGGCCTAGTGATCATCGAGGATGCCGCGCATGCGTTCCCTGCCAGCCTGGACGGCAATATGGTCGGCGACTGCGCCCACTCCGATGCGACTGTCTTCAGCTTCTACGCGACCAAACCCCTCGTCATGGGCGAGGGAGGTGCCGTGACGACCCGACTACCAGAAGTGGCAAGACGCATAAGGGTCATGCGCCTGCACGGTATCGACCGCGATGTCTTCAACCGATTTACGGCCGCAGTCCGGTCCTGGCAATACGACGTCGTGGCTCCAGGGTTCAAGTACAACCTCAGCGACCTGCACGCGTCGATCGGTCGAGTACAACTCCGTCGTACGCCAGTGATGCACGACCGGCGTCGAGCGATCGCCAAGCGCTACTTCGACGAACTAGGTGACATGCCCCTGATGCTGCCGGCGGAGGGACCGTCGGGCGCCACCCACGCGTGGCACTTGTTCGTTATCCGGCTGCTCGACCAGGCTTCCGTCTCGCGCGGTGAGTTTATAGACCGGATGGCCGAGGCGGGCATCGGTACGAGCGTGCACTACCGGCCGCTCCACGAGCATTCGTACTGGAAGAGCCTCCATCCGCAGTGGAACCCCGGCACCCACTATCCCCACGCGGCCGCGGCTGCCTCCCGAGCTGTGAGTCTGCCCCTGTCGAGCGCCCTGACCGATGACGACGTTACGCGGATCACCTCCGCCGCGCGTACCGTTTTGGCCTGACCGCTCCGGCGGGGGAGGGCACTAACCACGGCCCAGCGACAGAGATGGGCGGACCCTCCGTCGACACGGCGCTCCGTCGGTGCCTTGACATCCATAACCTGCGGGCCACAGCGTTCCATGCGTGACTTTGCATGCCCATCGGGAATCGTGGGCGTGGACACCTTCTTCTTCCTTCTTCTTCCCTTTCGTTGTCGCAGGCTTCGTTATTACGGCCACGTTCCATCAAGTGTGAACTGACCGTGGTTGGAGCCAATTGGTTCGCTGAGGTCCCCGCCACTTCAAGTGCGTGACCCTTTCGCTGGCGCCCATGAAGGAGTCGCTCGCGCGCACGAAGCACCTAATCCATGCGGCTAACGATGACATGGTGTTCGTCCGGATAATCCTGTACTACGAAGGCGAGTGAAGAATGGATTCGACCACGTGCACCCAGATCCACGACCGCGTTCAGAGGACGCTGGTGAGCGCTGCCCGAGAGAGGGATCTGGAGGTTCTTGCGGATTGGCCGTCACCGGGGCCGAGCGCCCTAAACGAAACTGCCAACATCTACCTGTCAGGCCTGTGTAAGAGTCAGCGCGCGGACGCGACCCATCGGGACCGCAATACCAATCACCAATGCCACGGCCCAGGCTCTCGCATGTGGTTTCAGCGCGTTGAAAAGTCCCGGAGGCTATGGTTCGACCGGAGATTCCGCTTTCGCAATTGGACGTGCCGGCGTTCCGGCGACTCTGGCGCCCGCTGGCACATCCTTGTTGACGAAGCTGAGCGCACCGATCACTGCGCCGTCGCCGATGGTGACGCCCATCGAAATCACACTCCCCGGGCCGATGAATACACCGTGGCCGATCCGCGTCGGACGGTAGACAAGGGGCTCGGCCCCCAGGCTGGTAGACCACGCGACGCTGTTGTGCGTGTAGATCTGGACTCCCGCGGATATAGAGACGTAGTCGCCGACAACGAGGCCACCGACACCATCAAGCACCACGTTGGGGCCGATCCACGATCTCCGGCCTACCTTCACGTCACCCAGGATCAGCACATTGTCATAACAGGACGCACCCTCCCCGAAACCGTAGAAGGCAGCCGTCTCCCACCGGTCCGTGAGCAGGTCACCCACGGAGACGTGGCGATTGAACTTCGCGTACTTCTCCTGACGTAACTGATGGAGGAGGCGCTGCATGCGCTTAGAGAACCGCCACATCGCTCACCCGCTTTCGGCGCCGTCTGGTGATCACGCATCGGGGACATAAGGACCCCTGCGGCGACCGTCGCATAACATAACTCAGCGGAAAGCAGAATGCCTCTTCCGCCCCTGGGGCGGTCCAGCATCACCGAGAAGTAGTCCGTCATCGGTGCCGAGGTCGCTAACAGCCCTGCGCGCCTACACAACGAAGACATCGATCTTTTCGGTCGCGAGCCGCTCGGACCCCCGCACATCCGGACCGCAGTACCCAAGAGCTCGGACGCATTGCGCGCGGAATGGTGCCACCTGAGAACTAGGCTCCCCCGGCGATTCCGCACGTGGCTAGTCCTCGCTGGCCCTCACAGGGGGGGTGATGCAGCCTTCGCGAAAGCGACGAACGCTACCTCGAGTCGAGGGTTATGGGAGAGGCCGAGCGCCTGAACGCCGCAGTCGTTGATCAAGGCGCGAACCCGAGCCCGGGCATCGGCGTCGTTGAGAAGGGAGCCGTTCGTGTAGACGATAGCCATGGGATCGACCAGCCAGTCTTCCGGGTAAGTGCCCTCAAGAACCCTGCGCCATCGTTCGCCGACCTCGTGAAGGCTCCAGCGCGTGGTGACGAAATCTTTCGCTCTCCCACCCAGGCTCCGACGGTACACCGGATCAGCCACCAGTCGCTCTAGCGCATCGCGCACCGTTTCGGCGCGGCAAAGCTCACTGGGCGGCCACATTCCGTTGGGCACCCACGGGCGCAGGACGTCCCATCCGTATCCGCCTACTACGGTTGGTTTGCCGAGCGCGGCCGCTTCCGCGGCTAGGGTTGCCATCGGGGTGTCACTGTAAAGCTGGTCGATCACGATGTCTGTCTCGGCCAACCTCGCTAGCACCACCTCGTTGGGCTGATCGGTTATCTCGGAGTACTCGATCACCAGCCCGTCGCCAATCAGTGACTCGACCACCTTGCGGATGTGCTCAGTGCCCTTGCCCCGCGGGTTGGAGGGCGCGTGGAGGACGCGCACCGTACGAGGATCTACTTTGTCGTCGGGAACGGTATCGGCAGGCAGGGTGATGGGGCGGCACGGCATACCCATCGCGAAGTAGTTGACAAAGGACCTGCTGAGAAACTGCGACGAGCTGAGGGGGGCCCCGATGACCACGTCGGCCCAGCGCTCGATGCGCGCGAGGGTCCGCCTTTTGCGCCGAACGGAACGGGACACTTCCGCACTCGTAAAGCCGCGGTGGAAGTCGTCGACGTACGGCGGACGCGCCTCCGAGCCGTTTGCCGCCACGACAACCACCCGCTTGCCGAGCAGCCGGAGCACCGGAAGGTCACGTCCTTCCGGTGCAAACGTCATGGCGAAAGCGAAAACAAAGGTGCGGTACCGCAGGATCGAGGTCACTGCATGGATCGACCAGAGCAGTCGGCGCGTCGCTTCGAGCAGGATCCGATGGGGTACCCGGGGCAGGTCATGGGACTCGCGAAAAGCAATGATCCGTCGGTAGGTCCGCAATACCCATCCCTGGTCAACGAGCTCCGTCGAGTATCCGAACGGGTGATCGAACCGCAGATGCAGATCGCAACGGACGCCCTGGGTAGCCAGGGCGTCGACGATGGCCCCGTACTGACCTGCGATCTCCACCGGGCCGACGTAGACTGTGTCTCTAGAGCGTGAGCACAAAGTCACTTTCCTTGCTTCAGACTGGCCTGGAGAATACAGGTCGTGGGCCAGAAGTAGAGCGGCGAGGGGACAGCACTAGCGAATGCTAGGTGGCTACCATTTCCTCGCAGCCCGCCTAACCGCCCACTGGTCAAGAGCGCGCGCCTAGGCTGGACACGGTTACGGACGCAAGCGACCCATCTCGAGAGGGAGACGTGAAGATGACCTCACCTCGAGCGATACTCGGCATCCACGACGGTCACAACAGCGGCGCCAGTCTCGTCGTCGACGGCGCCGTGGTCGCGTCGGTCAACGAGGAGCGGATCTCGCGTCGGAAGAACGAGGTCGGCTACCCGAGCAAGTCTATTGAGGCGTGTCTGCGCATTGGCGGCATCGATCGGACAGATCTTGATGGCGTGGTGTTCGCCTCCAACTTCATGCATCGTCCGGAGTACCTGCTCGAACTCGCCCCCTGGTACAAAGTCGGCCTTGGCGACCAGCGCAAGGACGCCAGCAAGTCGAAGGACTACGAGAAGGTCCTGTTCGATGTGCGCCGTCAGGAGCGCATCATGGCCGCAAGTGAGCAGTTGAACTTCGATCCGGCACATGTGCGATTCGTGGAGCACCACCTAGCTCACCTGACGGCCGCCTACTACACCTCCCCGTACATGCAGGCGGGCGAGCCGGTTTTGGGTCTCACCTGCGACGGGGCCGGAGATGGCCTTTCGGCCACGGTCACCGAATGCCAGGGCACCACGTTCAACCGCATCGCTTCTACATCGCGGAACGCCAGCCTGGGCAAGATCTACTCACGCATGACGATGCTTCTGGGGATGACTCCTTGGGAGCACGAGTACAAGCTCATGGGCCTCGCGCCGTACGCGGATCCGGCGCGTGCCCACAAGGCCGCCGAGCACTTGCGCGACATCCTTGGCCTGTCGTCCGATGGCCTTTCGTTCGAGAGTCGCACCGAACTGTCAATGAACTACGTCTACGAGTACCTGCGCGAAGCGTTCGAGGGTGTTCGCTTTGACACCTCCGCTGCAGCCGTGCAGCTCTTCACCGAGGAGATGCTCGTCCAGTGGGTCCGCAATGCGATCACGCACACCGGGATAGGTAACATAGTCTGCGGGGGCGGAGTCTTCATGAACGTCAAGGCCAACATGCTGATCGCGGCGCTGCCTGAGGTCGAGTCGATGTGGGTCATGCCGAGCGCGGGCGACGAGTCACTGTCGATCGGTGCCGCACTACACGTGTTTCACGAGCAGGGCGGCTCCAGCGACTTCAGCGACTCACGCCTACTTAACCTCTACCTCGGCCCGGATCTCACTGCCGACGACCTCGCCGAAGCTGAGCGACAGGCGCTAGCACTCGGATACACCGTCGAGCACCCCGACAACGCCAATGCCGCGGCAGCCGCGCTCATCGCCTCCGGTGAAGTCATCGCCGTCTGCCGCGGACGCATGGAATGGGGCGCGCGCGCCCTCGGCAACCGCTCCATCGTGGCCGATCCCAGCCATTTCTCAGTCGTCGACCGCATCAACTCAATGATCAAGGTCCGCGACTTCTGGATGCCATTTGCTCCGTCTATCCGAGCCGAGGATGCCCCCGACTACATCGACGGACTAGATCGCACATCACCGTGGTTCATGACCCACGCGTATCCGGTCAGCGAGGACCGTCGTGACGAGATCATCGCCGGCTCACACCCGCGCGACCGCACGATCCGACCGCAGGTGGTCACGCGTGAAGCCAACCCTGGCTACCACGCGCTCATCACAGAGTTCAAGGAACTGACCGGCCGTGGCGCAGTACTCAATACGTCTTTCAACATTCACGGCGAACCGATCGTGATGACGGCCGTTGAAGCGATCGACGTCATGCGCCGCTCAGGGCTCGGGAATCTCTTGTTAGGCGACATGCTGGTGCGTAAACACACATAGAACGCTCGAGACCAACTGCGATGAGACGAGGGAATCATGGGAAGCATCGCCTTCGAGCGCGTGGGCGTGATCGGCTTGGGCTACGTCGGTCTACCGCTCGCGCGTGCGTTCTCGAATGCGGGGGTCATGGTCGTCGGGCTCGACGACGATAAGAAGCGGGTGGACGACCTGTGCTCGGGCGTCTCGCCGGTCGACGACGTGACTGACGCCGACGTCGCTCGCATGTTCGCTTCGGGGTTCAAGCCGACGACCAACGAGCGAGCACTGATGGCCTGCCAAGCCATTCTCATTTGTGTACCTACACCGCTAGCCCCTGGTGGCGCACCCGATATGAGTTTCGTACTCGCGTCAGTCGACACCGTGCGCCGCGTTCTGCAGCCGGGACAGTTGGTCGTGTTGGAATCCACTACTTACCCCGGCACCACACAGGAGGTGTTGGTGCCGGCGCTGGAGAGCACCGGACTCGTCTGCGGGGAAGACGTCTTTTGCGCCTTCAGCCCCGAGCGCATCGACCCCGGCAACGCGACATTCCAGGTGGGCAACACCCCGAAGGTCGTCGGTGCCGACGATGCGGAATCGGCGGCACGAGCAGAGGTTCTCTACACGCTGATTGCTGAGACCGTCGTAAGAGCAAAGGGTACTCGCGAAGCCGAACTCGCCAAGCTTCTTGAGAACACCTATCGGCAGGTCAACATCGCATTAGTCAACGAACTCGCGATGTTCTGTCATGCCATGGACATTGACCTGTGGGACAGCATCCGCTGCGCAGCCACGAAGCCGTTCGGATTCCAAGCGTTCCGACCTGGACCAGGCGTGGGCGGCCACTGCATTCCGATAGATCCGGGCTACCTGGCCCACCGCGTCAAGGACGTTCTGGGCCAAACATTCCGTTTCGTGCAACTGGCGCAAGAGATCAACGCAGGGATGCCGGCTTACGTCGTCCGCCGCGCCCAGGACCTACTCAACGAACAGGCACGCGCCGTACAAGGTGCCCGAATCACGATGCTCGGTGTCACCTACAAGCCCGACGTCTCTGACCAACGTGATTCCCCTTCGCGCGAGATCGCACGGATCCTCCTCGATCTGGGCGCCGAAGTGACCTATCACGATCCCTTTGTTGATTCGTGGAGTGTCGACGGGCAGTCCATTCCTTCGCACGCCACACTCCAAGAGGCCTTGGAACGGTCCGACCTCGTGCTACTCCTGCAGCCACATTCGTCCTTTGACGCTGCCGTACTCACCACCTGCACAGCGCCAGTGCTCGACACCAGTGGCCGGTTCATCGGTCCCACCATTCAACTCCTGTAGGAGGAACCCACCTGCGCTGAGAGCTGCCTTGGTCGGTGCCAGGTCGGCGCGGTGCGAAGCACATCCTTGTGCTTCAGAGGCTGAGCACCATCGACTTCGTAGCAATCATTTTCCCCGCCGTTTCTGACTGCCCCCTCTTGTACCGAACGTGCTTGTACTCGCGGAAGTAAATATTCTCGGCGACGTCTACTACTTCGTCGAGTCCTCACCCACTCGGTCCATGGCTAATGACACCGTCGCGCGGTGTAAATTTCTTTGTCGAAAAGCCGCTCACTGCTTTACCTGTGCCCGCCCAAGGTATTCGGTGCGCGGCCGAGCACACTTCGGTTGGGGTCCGATTGGGCTACGCGGATCGATTCCGTTCGTTCCACTGTGAAGTACACCGCCCCGGTCTCACCAGCGAGTTGGGGCTGTCTTCTCCAAGCCGACAACAGGGACCTGGGTCAGCGGCCGGTGCGCTTTCCGATGTCGGCGCATGCAAAACCCAACTCCCTCGGCATCGACACTACTCCGTGCGGTGCATAGGAACGTGCTATTTGACCTTGGGAATCGTGCGACCGCCCCCTGGTAGAACAGCATGGCGAGCCTCTCCCTACCCGGAGAGAACTGGATGATGGCTAAGCGCGCTTAACCACCTCGTCGTCCACGAACTCTCGGCGCTCTATTGGCGATCCCTCCTCGCGAGAGATGGGTAGGACGTGTTCCTCGTCACTATCCCAGGGGACGGACTCGTCCTGCCGAGCACATGCAAGAGGAGTTGGCCAATATTCACGGTGCGTGCGTCAGTGATGTCAGGGACTTCGGGTTGCCCAAACCAGATCTATGTTCATTGAGCCTAACTGATCCTGCATGACGTGCACGGCATGCAGGATCAGTTAGGCACCTTGCAGAAGGGGACAACGACTTTCGGATTCAATGAGTGAGCAAACGCCCACTGTGCGACGAGAATGCCAAGGTGGTACCTGCCGCTGAGTTAGGTGTATCCTTGCCAGCGCGGGCGTGGCCAAAAATCGCAGCTCACCTACGCAATGCAGTGATCGGGATCCATCGCCAAGGCCGCGTGTCATGTTCTCGACGTATGTGCCGTCAAAACCGCGCTCGGTCTTTTCGGAAGCGACCAAGGCTGCGCTAACCTCAACGAATGGAGGAAATAACTGAGTCGAGAACCAGTGAGACTATTCAGCTATATGACACCATTTTTCGTTCCTTTCAGGATCTAGAACAAACTGGCCTTGATGAGTCAAGGGCGATCGTCA
>Ga0209953_1000066_pt1 | contig 39992 bp, 35 predicted proteins | sample SalPonred_H2O_MG_FD_185713 | JGI IMG/M metagenome (GOLD analysis project Ga0209953, IMG submission 185713) | Salt pond water microbial communities from South San Francisco under conditions of wetland restoration - Salt Pond MetaG... | ecosystem: Environmental > Aquatic > Non-marine Saline and...
GTGGCCTCAGTTGCGCCCGCGGCCGGGGGAGCAGGCAGGTCCACGACCGGCTTGTCGAGTGTTGCGTTCCCAGCGAACGGGTTGTCCATCAGTGGTGTCCTTTCAGGCCTGTGCTTCATCACCGTGGGGTATCTGCTCAGCGGTACAGGCCGCGTCCGTGACGCTACGTCGCCCCTGTGACGGCGCCGTCATCGTGAGGCCACCACATCACCGATCACCGATCCCAGCGGCGTGTACTGCACCAGCACCAGCACGAACACCGCGAGCACCATCAGCGGGGTCAGCAGCCGGGTTTCCATGAACCCGCCGGTGCTGGGCAGGATCGGTAACGAAAACCGGCCTTTCCACGGCAGCAGTGGCAGCCCACCGGGGGTGATCAGGTCACCGAGTAGGTGCGCCAAGGTGCCCAACGCCAAGGGCCAGGCGATCCAGGAGTAATCCCCAGCCGGGCTCATCCACGCCACGATCCCGGTCACCGCGCCACTTAAGATCACGGTCCACAAAACCGGGTGCTTGTTGGGTTTGAGGTGCAACGCGTCCAGCGCCAGGGCAGCCATAAAGAACGTGATGACAAGGACGACGGCTTCGCCGAGGAACTTCCCGGCCGCGAACGACGCCGCGAACACCAACAGCACGAACCAGATCGTGTGGGTCCAGTTACGGTGCCCGCCGGATAGCGCCGAAACGATGCGGGCGATCCCTTGCGTCAACGGCCCCAAGCTGCGCGCGATGGATGCCGATGGGTGGTCGGCATCGGGCAGTAATCCCGCGCCCGCGGCGATGACACCACCGGCGGCCAGCGCCGCGGGCTCACCGGGCACCCAGCCTTGGGAGACCAGCACCGGAGAAACCACCACCCAGCCCAGCAGGCCACTCACGGCGTGGGAGTGCCCCATCATCGGGTGATCACCTGCGTCCCGAATAGGTCGGCGAGGATCGTGGACAAGGCGGTGAGTATCTGCATCAAGTAGTAGGCGCCCCAGTTGATGATTCCCCACACCATCGCGACGATGTTGCCCAGATCGCCGTTGGCGTATTGCCACACGGCCAGCACGACGACCGCGGCGGTGAACCACCACAACGCTCGACCCAGCACTTCGTCTCCTTACGGCTCACGACCCGTCTTCCCCGGGTATCGGCAGTCGTGACGGTGCTATCGGGGGCCGGTTACTCAGCAGGTGTCTTGGAGGGTTCGGATGGCTTGCCGGTCGGCCTTGGGGACCGTCAGATCCCACGTCGCGGCGATCTCATCCCAGGCCGTGCCGTACTCACACCAGTAGTCCTTATTGGGCGGTGTGTAGTCCGCGGGGCCATCGGCGCCCTTGCTGCGATTCTCACCAGCCGCGACAGCCAACAAATGCCGGCGATCGCGCAAGTCGTTTGCGTACTTGCGTTTGCGCTTGTCGGACCACCCGGCCGCGCCGTTGTCATGAGCCCAGGCCAGCGGGATCATGTGATCGACGTCCAGATCCGAGGGATTAGTGAAGGTTTTCCCCGAGTACGGATCCACCCATTTGCCCTGCTCAATCGCGCAGGCTTGATCGACATCGCTGGTGGGGCGGGAGTTCTCATCGAGCATCCGCAACGAACCCGGTTCCGCATCACGGGCGAGGACCTGTTCACGCACGGTCCAACACGAGCGCACGTTCACCCAGTGATCCCAGTCCTCTCGGTCGTACTCACCGGCGCTTTGCACGCTGGCATCTGTCGTGGCCCCAGATTGGTCTGCACCCCCCGCAGCTCCTGCCTCGCCGGACTGACCCTGGAACAACTCGGTCAGCGGATTGGACAGCGACTCAAAGCGTTGGTCCACTTCGGTGGATGTCCCCGAGAGCATGTTGTGGATCTGTGGGGGATCGGTGACAGGGATCATGCGTGCCACACCCACAACGAGCATCGCAACGAACGCCCACCACAGCACGGTGCGCATCGGACGTCGCGAGGACCGCCGCGGGGGACCCGCGCGCGAGGGTCGTCGAGTAGCCGGAGCCGCCATGCGCGGGTGCTAACCGGTCTTCTCAGTAGCTAGGGCACAAGTTGCGACAGCCGGGGTGTCACTGGCGCTGTGGGCAGTGGTCCCCGCGAAGACCCGGTATTGGGGGTGAGTTCGTCCGCGCCGGTCTCCGGGGCGGGTTGGTCGGCGAACATTGAGGGCTGCACACCACCCGAGAGATCTTCGGCGTCGGTCATGCGTGGCGGCGGGGGGCCAGGGTTCTCCCACCCGGAGCCAGATCCAGCCCATGGCGCGGTAATCAGGTCACGCTCAGGCCCACCCGGCAGCAGTAAACCCCCATGCGTGCCGGGCGTGGTTCCCGCGGCGGACGGGTCGATGCCGGCGGCGGGTTTGCGTTGCCACCACCGTCGCCGCGTCGAGGACTGTGCCGGGGATGCCGGGGATGCCGGTGAACGGCGTGGAGTTTTCACAGGTGTCGTGGCTTGGGTGTGCGCCAGTTCAGCGTCGTGGGCTTGTGCGGCGGCCTGACGTCGAGCCCACCAGCCGCGTAGACCAGGGGCGCCCACATCGCCCTGCACTGCGGGGCCTTGATCAACCGTCTCGGCAGTGGGCGACGGATCCACGTGTTCGGGTTCCATGCCGACACTGGACTGTGTGGGTTGTGATGCCACGCTCGCGGACGCGACCTCACCGGCCGTCCCCTTCGCGTAGTTCGTCAACATCTCTTCAGACCACGTCACGACATCGTCTTGCTCGAGGAAATATCCCTGGAACTCGGAGTAGTCGCCACCGAGCCGGAGCACTGAGCGCCCTTTGATCAACGGCAACCGTGTAGCAGCATCACTGTCCAACACCATCAGCGAAGGTGTTGTGTCCATACGTGCGCACGCGATACGCGCATCAAGGTTGTTGCGTAGCTCCCCCGGTAAGACATTTGAGTCCGGTCGTTGCGTCGCCAACACCAGGAAAACCTTGGCGGCTCTGCCCAATCTGGCTATTGATGACAACAAGATCGTGCAGCGTGCGTGCATCTCATCGCGCGCGCGTCCTTCTTCACTTCGAATTTTTTCGGGTGAGAGTAGGGCGAATACCTCATCGCACATTATGAGTAGTGCAGGTGGTTTGTTTCCGGTTTCAGGATCGACAGGTAACTGGTCTGCATGGTTAACACCCAGTTCGGTCATGATGCTGTAGCGGCGTTTCATCTCCGCTTCGGTGGACTCCAGCACCTGCGTGGCTTCTTCGAGCGTCCGCGCAAGCGTTAGGAAGTTTGTTGCAGACTCGTATGGGGATAGTTCCACCATCTTCGGATCAATACCGATCACCCGCCAATCGGGGTGGGACAGGCATGCCGACAGCACCGTTCGTTGGGTAACAGACTTGCCGGCCCCGGTCGGGCCAGCCACCAGTGTGTGTGGGGTGACCATGACATCCAAAACCGCTTCGTTCCCGCCCCACGTAATGCCGAGCGGGATCTCATTCCACGGGCGCACCGATGGCCCGGGGTGTGGTGCATAGCGCGGCAAGTACGGAGTGGGTGAGGCTGTCACGCGGTTGCGGGGGGAGTCCCAGGCGAACTTGAAGGAGTTCTCATCGCTGACACTGCCAGAGAAATTCCGCTCGAATGTGTCACGAACTTTGAGGTCTTCGGAGTGATACCCGGCCGGGAAGCGAATGTGAACCTCACTGGGCCGGGTAATAGATTCCCAGCGAGTGATGCGAACCCACGCCCAGGGGTTCAGCACGGCGTCCTTGGGGTAACGCATTTCGGCTGCCGCAAGATCGAACATCTGTTGCATCATCGCGTTGCGTACCCGAAACACCTTGCGTGCTCGCGGCACAAACACCAACGCGAATATCGCCATGCACGATGCGAAGACTGTGAGTTCAGAAAACGACACCAGGATGCTCGTGACGGCGATGTCATCGCGCAGCAGTTGCACCGCTGAGGCGATGGTCAACAGCAACCAGGCCAAGTACACGTAGCGCCACTGCAACCAGGTGAGCCGCTTGGCGAGCCCGGCCGGTCGGGTGATCGCCGAGACCGTGTCGTCGAGGAAAGCGAAACGCACGATGCGAGTGATCGTGAACCCCAATGGCGGCAGCATGCGGCCTTTTCGTTCAAGGTAGTAACGCTGCAACTGCTTCCAGCCGACGACCAGGCCTACGGGGGCGATGATCGCCAGCAGAATGAACGGGTGCTCGATGATCAGGCGCAGCACAGAGGCGAGCGCGCCATCCCCGCCACCGTCAACGATGGCCGGTGGGGTGTCAGGGACTTGTCTGGGGGCCACGAAATCGTCCTAACTTGCCTGGTTCAGCCGCAACCCACACGCCAGCGAGGCCGCGCCTGATGGGGTGGTGAGCACACCGGGGCGCGACCTCGCAGCGGGTTTGGGGTTCCTAGAACGGCGGTGCGCCTGCTGCGGCCGGCTCGGGCCATGAGGTGTCCATGGCGGGCGATTCGGCGGCGGGCGCCGCCGGCGCGGGTGCGGCCGCCGGGGCCTGCCGACCTGCCGGGGAGCCCTTGGAGACCGTCGCGGTCGCGAACCGCAAGGACGGTCCGATTGCGGAGATGTCGATCTCCTTCACGGTGCGGTTCTCGCCTTCCTTGGTCTGGAAGGAGCGGTCCTTGACCGATCCGCTGACGATGACCTGATCGCCCTTGTGCAGGGAGTTGGAGATGTTCTCGGCTGTTTGCCGGAAGGCCGTGCAGCGCCAGTAGGTCGTGCCGGCGTCCTCGTACTCGCCAGTGGACTTGTTGAACCGTCGATCGTTGATCGCGACGTCGCAGCTGACGACGGGCGTTCCATCTTGGGTGAAACGCAACTCAGGATCGCGGGTCAAGTTACCCACGATGGTGATGGTGTTGCTCATGAGATCGTGCTCCTTCGCGCAGTTGTTGGTGCGTTCACTGATGTGTATCTGACCGGTCCGACAGTCACCGGCGGTGGCGCGACCACCATCGCGACAAGGAAACAATTGCTGGGTCGTAGGGCTGCGTTCTCGACGTGGGTCGGCCCGTTATGAGGCGAGGAAGTCCAGGGACAGTTGTCCCTCCCCCTGTTGGCTGTAGCGGTAGTGCAGCCAGTCATCCCACGCCTGTCGGCTGATCGTGAAGAGCCCATCGCTTGTGGGCAGGAGACAGCGGCTGTCGATCAGACTTTGGATGCGGGTGAGCATGTAGGAGCGTGCCCCGCGGGAGACACGGTCCTGGTACTTCACGGCACCCATCCCAGGTGGCAGCACTCGCACGTTCGTGTCCGATGTCGGTTGGGACCCGGTACTTGCCCAGGTCGCCAGCGCAAGGTCGGTGGACACGTACCTGCTGGTGGCTTCGAGCATCTCATCACGAGCCAGCGGTGAACCAGGGATAAACAAATCAAACAACGCCACCATGCACGCCGGGAGACGGTCGAACGAGACATACAAGGTGCGCCCATTCGGCAGCGAGGACATCTCCACTGCGGTGGGCATCACCGGAGCCTCGGGACGTTCAGGGGTATCCACGGGCTGGTCGGGTTCATCGGTGCGGAAGTAGGCGACCTCGTTTGGCTTGTAGACAGGAAGGTCACTCAGGAAAGGGATGTCCTCGATAGGTGGCACCGGTGCCTGCTTGATGGTCGTGCGCATCACGATCCGGCGAACGGTGCGATCAGAGCAGCCCACTTCGGCGGCCACTTCACGCGAGTCCAAACCCTGCTCCAATAGTTGGAGAACGCGGGCAGGATCCACCGCCGCGGGAGCCGGCTTCGAATGCGGTGACGCCGATGGCGGTGATGAGTTGTGGTGCGCTCGCGCCGGATCCTCCGGCGGCAACCCACCGGCCACCCCGAACATCACCACCCGCGACGCCATATCCCGACATTGCTCCAGCACCGCGCAGCTGTGGCACACGGCGATGGCCTTGGCGATTTGTTCACTTCGCTGCCGGCTGGCGATCTGTCGGCCCCCGGGTGATCGCATCACACTAATCGAGGGAATGTCCAAGATTTCATCACCGAACAGGTCCGCCTCGCCGATGCACGCCGCATCCGGCAATTCGACGATCAGCGGGTTGGCAAACCTGTGCACGTCGGTGCTAGCCACGCTCGTTCCCCGTTCCCCGTGTCCCCTGCGTTTCATTGCTACCAGATCACCCATTGAATGAGTTGGTGTTTACGGATTTGTTAACCGTGTCGTTGAGCTGGCGAGCACCCTTGCCGGCGACGTCGTACGCGGACTGCTCGTGATTGCGTGTCCTAGATCCGTTGCCGGACCCAGGAAGGTCCCCGGGGCGCCTACCCACCAGGCAATCGGGGTAGTGGTCGGGTGTTTGAGATCCGTTCCCGCCGGGGGAAATGATCACCGCGTCAGTGAAATGACCAACAACACTCCCCAGGACGATCGCGGCGCGCATGAGGTGCCCAGGGTTGATCGGCGAGCGAGAGCCACGAAAGAAACCCTTCGGGTCCGAAACCCCCTCGATAGCGATCGGCAGGTTCGCCCGCGCCGCAAGCAGCACCTTCAGTTCATCGAGCACCAGGCGAGACCAGTCCACGGGCGTGGTCTTCTCCGGGCACACCAACGTTGACGCGTACAACACCGCATCCCCGTCACGGATCACCACGCCGGTGTATTTCGATCCCGGGTCCACCCCCAAGATCGGCTCCCCAATGGGGTCGGGGTTCAGCGGGGTGATGCGCGCGCGAGCAACCGAGCCGCGTCTGCTGCTGGTCTTGCGGGCCTTGGCGGCCTTGGCGGTGCGGATCCCGTCTTGGGGACGCAACCCGCAAAACCGGCAGGTCGAGGGCAGTGCGCCGTTGCGCAACTGCAACCCCGCACCACACCATCCACACGCAGCCATGTCCTCGGGCAAGGCGGGCAGTCCAGCCATCACTGACCCCTACGCCGCAGCGCGGACACCCAGCAGAGCCTGGAGCGCAGCAACACCGGTCTGAGCATCGCTGGCTTGGCTGCGCAGGTACTCCATCAACGCGGACACTCGCGGAGCGGCGACCTCGGTGATGGTGTCGGTGCCGAACGCGGAGATGAGGAAGTCGCTGACGGTGCTGTCATCGAGCGGCAGGTTCGCCATCGCCAGAACGGTTGTCCAGCCGCTGGTGTCCTTGGGGTCGGGCTTGGCCCCACCCTCATCGACGGTCCAGGGCCCCAGTTCGGGTGCTTCCCAGGCCGGGACAGCCGATGCCGGGGTGGCCGGGGCTGGCGGCGCGGTGTCGGCCACGGACTCCAAAACCGGCCCGGGCAGGTCACCAGCGGTGTTGGCAACGACCGGGTCGCCGGTGGGGGCGTTGTCGGTGTTCACTGGAACAGAACCCCAGGTTCGTTCCTCGGGGATCTCCAAGGTGCTCGCGGTCACCAGCGACTCGGTGGCCTCGGCGATGATCACATCGGCCAACTGCTTCCACTCATCGGAGTTCTCGTGCAACGCCGGCACCAATTCGTCCCAGCGACGCTCCAGGCAGCGCTGGGCAGCCTCGCGGGCCTGCCGGTGGCTCGCGGCGTTGCGGTCGGCGCTGATTTCGAGGCCGTGGGCTTGGCGGTACAGGCCTTCTTGCGCAGCATCAGCGATCTGCAGCACCCCATCGGTGATGAAGCGTGCCTGCTTCTTCAAGCCAGCCTCGTCATCAGCAGCGCCCACCCGGCCGGGGGTGCGCACGAACGTCTCGGCCCATCCCAGCGTGTAGCAGGCGCCGGCGTACTCGTAGGACGCGAAGTTGCGTCGACCGTGCGCGTCGAAGGCGATCCACGGCTGCAGTTCGCGCAGCCGTGAAGAGCGCACCTGGCCCTTGACGGCGGTTGCCGTGTCGGCCAACCGGTCCAAGGTGGCACGGTCGGCGGCCGGGTCGAGGATTGCCTGAGCGAACACGGCGTTGACGCGGAACAGGTCGTGTCCACCTTCACTGGCCATCGTCTCCAGGACGGTGCGTGCTGCGGCAGCGTTGGCGGCCATCACGGCGGCGGCGATCTGTGTAGCATCCACGGCAACTGCCGCCTGAGTGATGCCGGCGGCTCCGGCTCCGGCGGGCGCGTGCTGCGGGGTTTCGTTGATGTCGATGTAGGCCGGCACGTTCTCTTGCCCGATGTCCCGCCACTTGCGGTCCTCATCGGGGTTGGTGAGTGCTTCGGGGCCGAAAACACCGTTGACGGCAACCAACGCTTTGACGCTGTTGGAGTTCGTGTCCGGCAAGACCTCGTCGTGGGGTACGACCTCGCTGGCGCGCAGCGCGAGCCGCCGGCTGATGGGTTTCTTGGCGCGGTCCTTGGGCTTGCGCTTGGTCTCGGCCCGCAGGCTCACCAACTGGCCGGTGCCGACCAGGGATTCGAGTTCCTCGATCCACGGTGACTCGTTGGTGGCGTACGCGGTGAACGGGAACTGCATCCCGGCGGCCTCGTGATCCACGACCACGGTGGTGACCGAATCCCTGCGTTCGATTTCCTTCAACGGCGCGGTTATCTCCGTGACGAAGACTTGGGCGCGGATCCCGGCGCCATCGGGCTGATCGAAGCTGGTGAACTTCGTGTACGAGGCCTGGCTCATGTGTGTGTCCCTTCGTGTCTACCTAGCAGCACCTTGCGGCCTGCGTTAACAACGTCAACTCCCCAATTTCGGGCAGTGGAGCGCTGTCTAAGCCTTGGTATCTGCCGGAGACGTGGCTCATCTCTTCTGTGTGTTGACCTATCTGATGGCTCCCAGTCAACTCCGGGGGTGTGACATCCCCAGGTGACCGACGGCGGACCTTTTTTGGGGGAGATACCCCGTGGCGAATCAACCGTGCGCCCACCTGGGCGCCCAGCAGGAAGGCAGGACCGGTGGCCACCCAAGTAGTGCCCGGCATCAGCCCCACAGGGGAGAAGGCGATCCGCCGGATCGCCAGCACCACCGTGGTCGGCATCGCCATCGCCGCCGCCGTTTTGTCCTTCACCGGGCTTCGACAACTAGCCCTCACGGCCGGGTTCAGCCCCGCGCTGGCGTGGCTATTCCCCCTCATCGTTGATGGATTGACCCTGATCGGGTCGCTGGGGGTCGTCCACGCAACCTTGACCGGCATGCGGGCGTGGTATCCGTGGACGCTGACGCTGACCGGCGTGGGCTTGAGCGTGTGGGGGAACATCACCGCCGCCGACCCCTCGATCGTGAGCCGCCTAGTGCATGCGATCCCGCCGGTGGTGCTGGCGTTGAGTTTGGAAGCACTGTTGCGGGCCTACCGCTACCGACTGCAAGCCGGCCAACGTGATTCCACTCCCGCCGACACCGCTCACCCGGCAGCCGAGGACACCGGTTCGTCCGAACCACGCCCACAAGCCAGCGAACCGCGCTCGGCCCCGGTTCCCGACACCGTTCCCGCCCCAGCCGCAGCCCTGACCACAGTGGACATCCCCACCCCGGCCGCGGCACCCCCGGCCGGCACCGTGCGCGAACAGGTCGAACAACTCCTGCGCGACAACCCCACGATCACGCCCTCAGATGCCGCCCGGACGCTCGGCAAAGACCGGTCAAACATCTCCAAGATCTTGAAGGAACTACGCGCCGAGGCGACCCCGCCATCAGATACCGATTCACAGCTAGCCGCCTAGGCCGGCACCACCAAGAAGGGCACACCATGAGCGAGGTATTCGACGGCGCACCCAATGAAGCCATCACCCAAGCCGAACGCTCAGTCTTGGGCGCGATGCTGCTGGCCGAAACGGCTATCCGGGACGTCCTCGAACTCGGGTTGAAGCCGGAGAACTTCTACGACCCCAAAGCCCAAACGATCTTCGCGGAAGTTTGTTCGGTGTTCATGAGTGGCGGCAGCGCCGACCCGGTGACGGTGTCCAACGGGCTGCTGGCTCGCGGGGAACTAGCGCGCGTAGGTGGCGCAGCGGCGCTGCACGCACTCGTCGCTGAGGTGCCCACGGCAACGAACGCCAACTATTACGCCGCGATCGTGCGTGATGCGGCCATCAAGCGCTCACTGGCCACGGCAGCCGCCCGCCTAGCTCAGGCAGCCGCCAGCGGCGCACCGGCCGCCGACGTGCTCACCGTCGGGTACTCCGAACTCGACGCACTCAGCGACAACACCGGCAACCGATCCACGCTGCTGCCGGTCGATGACTTGTTCATGCCGCACCTGGAATCCATAGAGGCACGAGCTGCGCGTAGCGATGACGAAGGGGTGCGCCCACACCTGAACGATCTGCACCGAATGATCGGCAACCTCGAGCCCGGGCAGATGATCATCATTGGTGGACGGCCGGGCTCAGGCAAGACGACCGTGGGCCTGGATTTGGCGCGTTACAACGCGATCGCGCGCGGCAAGAAGGTCGCGGTGTTCTCCATGGAGATGTCCAAACAAGAGCTGCTGGATCGCATCTTGGCCGCGCACTGCTCAGTGGACTATGAACACGTGCGATCGGGACGGTTGACCGAAAGTGATTGGGCGAAGATCGCGCAGCGGGCGGATTCCTTGCGTGAAGCGCCCTTGTGGATCGACGACAGCGCATCCTTGACGCCTTCAGATGTGAAAGCCAAGGCGCGACAGTTGCAGGCAGCCCAAGGGCTAGACCTGGTGGTCGTGGACTACCTGCAGTTAATGAGTTCAGGAATTCGACACGAGAACCGGGCCACGGAAGTCGCCGCGATGAGCCGGAACATGAAACTGATGGCCAAAGAACTCGGGGTGCCGGTGGTGGTGCTCTCGCAGTTGAACCGCAACTCCGAATCACGCGAGGGCGGCCGCCCCAAGATGGCCGACTTGCGCGAATCTGGCGGCCTGGAAGCCGACGCGGACGTGATCTTGTTGGTGCATCGTGAAGAGATGAGCGTTGAGGAAAGCGAGCACGCCGGCACCGCGTTGATCATTGTCGGTAAGCAGCGCGCCGGCAGCACCGGAGATGTGCGCGTGCTGTTCCAAGGCGACAAGGTCCGCATGGTGGACATGGAGAGCCGTTACGAACCCGGTGCAGCTGCGTGAACACACGCAGGTGACGCTGCCACCAGCCTCGTCGGTGTGCACGGTGCACGCTCGTAGCGCGTGTCGTGCGTGAAAAGTTATGACGCTAAGCAGTTATGGCGCGCGAAAAGTTATGACGCTAAGAATCCTTTGTATTTCAATGCTTTCTCGCCCGTCAGGTCGTGCCTTTTTCCGGGTATCGTGGGTAGGGAAACAACGTCACCACGAAAGCCATGACGTTACGACACGGAAGCGAAGCGATCGAATGAGCAGTAAGAAGAAGCACGAAGCGTTCCTGCAACTGGTGGAAGAAATCAGCGATCACCTCAACGAGGCGTGGCCGCTTGTGCTGCGTGACTGGCAGCAGCAAGTGCGGGAGATGGAGTATGAGAAGTTGCTGGAATCGTCACTAGGGCGCCTGGCTTTGGTGACGCGGCAGTGTGGGCAGTGCGGGATCGAGGGCAGGCTGGGGCAGATCGTCATCAACGAGCGGATGCTCGCAGGTCGAGCGTTTTGCCGACCGTGCCGTCAGGTGTGCGACGGGCAGATCACTGACATTGAGTACCTGCCGTGGCCCAGGATGAACCGCACGAGCGAACCGAGCTAGGCGGAACGGCGGGCTAGTTGTAGGCCATCAGCGAGCACATGCGCCCGATCAGGCTTCCGTAGTGCCCGTTGTCGTAGTCATCACCGATCCAGCCGTTGATCACGCAGCCGCTACCGAACTCGGATCCGTCCATATCGACGTACCGGCCGTCGATGGAGCCGCGGAACAACGCGATGTTGTTCACGGTGCCAGACAGTTTCACGCGGTCCCGGCCGAGGGATCCGCGGACGTTGAAATCACCGGAGCGTTTGCGCCAGGTTCCGGTGAGTTTCAACCGGCCACCGTCACAGTTGCCGCGGAAGGTCACGGACTTGCCGCTGGTTTTCATGGAGACCTTGGAGCACCAATCCCACCCGCTGCCCCACGCCGCGGCCGGGGGAGCGGTGACCATTCCCAGGACAAGCGCTACCGCCGCGGCCGCCACGGTTGTTCGGATCCCCCCGGGTCTCATGCACACCACGCTAGCCCGATGGGTGGGCAGGTGTCAGGGCGAACGGCCAGTCAGGTCGAGCAGTTAGGCATTTTGTAGAACGCGGTCATCAGCGCCTTGTCTGCGGCGGTGAAACCCTTTTGGTTCCCCATGCGGGCGTTCATGATCGAACCTGGCTCGCTGGTGTGCTGCATGCCCATGACGTGCAAGATCTCGTGCACCGCGACCCAGGCGCGACCGCCGGCTTTGAATCCGGCGTTGGAGTCTCGGGCAGCGCGGTGGCTGCGGGAAAAGCGAACATCATCGGATCCGGCATCGGCGATGTGACGACGGGGCAGTTTGCCCCAACGGAACGTCAGATCCGCGTCATTGGCGTTGCTGGCGCGCTGGAATGTCACGCCGGTGTGTTTGGTGATGGTGCGCATCGCCTTAGCGAGATCTTTACGTAGGCCGCGCCCCTTCTTGGGGGCTTTGGAGTTGTCGTATGTCCAGGTGATGGTCGTGCATTTGTCCACGTTGGGCCAGTGGTAGTGGTCCGAACCGGTGTTCACGACCGCGAAGGGGAACGAGATTGAGGCGCCGTCGGCCTGGGTGGCGGTGATCGTGTACCGGGTGAGCATCTGGGTTGGCTTCGGGAAGTCGATGTAGGTCTGGCCGCCGGCTTTGGCCTTCTTGGTCAACACAACGGCACCGTTGTTATCGGTCACGGTGATCTGCCCGGGGCTCATGGAATCGTTGAACAGGCGCACGCTGTTGGCTCGTGGCCACCGGCCTTTGGCTAACGCGTAGCTGCGATCCAGCGTGAAAGCAACGGCGGTCGTGTCCTGCTGGGATCGAGGTGTGGGGTCGCTGGCAGCGTGCGCCAGGCCGGGGGCGGTGAGCCCGATGGTGAGGGCGAGCATCGAGGCAGTGCAGGCGCGCACGAAGGTTCGAGTGATCATCAGGCAGCTCCGATGCTGGTGGTGGGGTCACTGTGGGGGACAAGGGGCGGGGGAAGGGTGAGCACGTAGGGGCCGTTGGTGCTGTCCCGCTCCCGGGCACGACGGCGCGATTGACGGGCGGCCTGGGCGTGGGCGGCGCGACATTCGTCGCAGCGGCATTTGGCGGCGTACCCGCTGGTGGTGCCGTGGGTGATCGCCCCGCGAGCGGCTTGATCAGCGCGACGCTTGGCTTTGTATTCGGCGTGCGCGGCCTTGCACAACTCACACGAGCAACCGGCGGCGTAGGTGGAGTTCTTGCCGTGGGTCGCCCCTGGCCCGGGGCCTGTGCGCGGGCCTTTCTTTCGGGCGGCGTTCTTGGCGTGCTTGCACTGCTCGCAGCGGCACCCCTTGCGGTAGAAGGTGGTGGTGCCATGCGCGCTGGGGTCAGCGCTGATCGCCGGAATGCCGGACTCGACCTGCCACGCGGTGCAGGTGACGCAGCGGCACAGATACTGCCGATAGCCGGTTTCCCCGTGAGGGATGACATCAGGTGTCGCGGTATCCATGCCCACCCCCTTTCGGTCCTGCGTCGTGGCCGTGGAATCTCACGGGGGAGTATCGGCTCGCTGGAATCTGCGCCGTCGCTGTTGGTGGCAGCCGCGGCGGGCGCGCTGGACTCACCGGGGGAGTGAGGGGGCCGGAAAAATAGCCGTGGCCCCCCCTCACCAGGGGAGCCACGGTGCGAAACAGGTGCTTCGCGTCCCGACGACGGGCGTCGCCGGGCGGGTCTCAGATGAGACCGACGCTGAAGGTTTCCCTTCGCGTGCTGAGGAAACTACCCCCACCTCGCGGTGCTGTCATGGCCCAGGTGTGGGGGACGCGCGCGGTGCCTAGACCGCCTGGGGCAGGTCGTCATCGAGGTCGGCACCCGGGGGAGCCGGCAACACCGCGGCCGGGTCGGCCGGGTGATCGTGGATGGGCGCCACGGTCTCAGCGGCCGACCCGGCCGGGCCTGCGTCTGCCGCGTCATCGCCGGTGACGGCCTCGTCGCTGGTCTCACTGGTGGCCTGGGGGTCGCCCATTCCCCAGGCGGCGAAGATCTTGGCTTCGATCTCATCAGCGAGGTCGGGGTTGTCCTTTAAGAACACTCGCGAGTTCTCCTTACCTTGTCCGAGCTGGTCACCGTCGTAGGTGAACCACGACCCCGACTTGTTCACGATTCCCTCAGCGACACCCGCGTCGATGAGTGAGGACTCACGGGAGATTCCCTCGCCGTACAAGATGTCGAACTCGGCGATCTTGAACGGCGGGGACACCTTGTTCTTCACAACCTTGACCTTGGTGCGGTTACCCACCGCATCGTTGCCGCCCTTGAGTGTTTCGATACGGCGAACGTCCAAGCGGACCGAGGAGTAGAACTTCAGTGCCTTACCGCCAGTGGTCGTCTCCGGGGATCCGAAGGACACACCGATCTTGTCGCGCAACTGGTTGATGAAGATGCACGTGGTGTTCGTATGCGACAGCACACCGTTGAGTTTGCGCAGCGCCTGGCTCATCAAGCGGGCCTGCAAACCCACATGCGAGTCACCCATTTCTCCTTCGATCTCTGCCCGGGGGACCAACGCGGCCACCGAGTCGATCACCAGCAGATCCACCCCGCCGCTGCGGGCAAGGGTGTCGGCGATCTCCAGGGCCTGCTCGCCGTTATCGGGCTGGGAGATCAGCAGTTCCCCCAACTTCACGCCGAGGTTGCGGGCGTACTCCGGGTCCAGGGCGTGCTCGGCGTCGATGAACGCCGCAAGTCCACCGCTGGCTTGCACCTCAGCGATCGCGTGCAACGCCAACGTGGTCTTACCCGAGGACTCTGGCCCGTAGATCTCGATGATGCGTCCCACGGGGTACCCGCCGATTCCCATCGCTCGGTCCAGTACGACGTTCGAGGACGAGATCGCTCGCATGGCGCGTGAGGCGTTGTCGTCGCCACGCATGATGGCGCCGTCGCCGTACTTCTTCTCAATTGCCGCCAGGGCAGCGTCCACTGCTGCTGCTCTGCGGGCCTGGTGGTCGTCGGTGGGCTTCTTTCCCATGAAGGTGCACTCCTTGTGTCAGGCATGGCGAACGTCTCGTTCGCCCTGCGTTAGGGGGCTAGCGCCGGTGCGCCAGTGGCATCGCCATACACACGTATCTGCAGCCGATGCCGGGCTATTGGATGCGTGAGAGCAGGTAGTCGCGTCGGCGGGTGAGGACGTCGACGGAGGCTGACCGGCTGGCCGGGCCTGGAACAGCGCGTTGTGTTTGCGCATGCACGGCCCCATGCGGGGTGCCGGTGCGCGCCGCGATGCGCCCCACCAGGGAGTTCACCTCACGCCGAAGCCGCGCCGCCTGCTCGAACAAGGGCTCAGGGTCACTCTCGGTCGCCACCGGCGCGGGTGCGACGGTCATCGTTGCCTTGATCCGTGCCTCGTGAGAAGCAAGCGTCTGGGCGACAGCGGCGGGGTCCAACAAGCCTGGGATCCCCAACAGCTCCGCCTGCTCGGGATCCAAATCCGCATACGGGTCCACCGGTCCGCTGCCACCTGCGACCGGTTCGGGCTCCACATCGTCAAATAGCGTCGGCTCGGCGATCACCGCTTTGCCGTTGGCCAGCACATGCGCGAACTGCGCTTCGCTGCCCACTGCCGCGAACGTCGTGGTGGGTTCGCGGCGCTCGCGCACCACCGGTTCGAAATCTTCAGGTAGCGGAGATTTCGCGATCACCTGATAGGTGCGTGGGGACTCCAAGTTCGCCGCATGCGCCAACAGCGGCCGCACCGCCGGCACGAACACCGTGGCGTGCTCGTGGCGGTCCCGCGCCCGCACGAACCGGCCCACCATCTGCTCGAACATCAACTGGGTGCGAGCTGCATTTGCCAACACACCTACCGCAAGCCGGGGCACATCGGTGCCCTCACTGACCAGGCGCACCGAAGCCAACCACCGTGTGGTGCCGCGCCGGAACTCCTCGATCGTGTCCGCGGCGCGGGTATCCTCACTGACCGCGACCGCGCACGGGTGGCCGGTGACCTCGGTGACGATGCGGGCATAGGCGCGTGCGGTGTCTTGATCAGCGGCCACGATCATCGCGCCAGCATCGGGCATCCCCGAGGCGCGAATGTCATCCAGCCGGGCATCAGCGGCAGCGATGACGTGGCGAATCCATGCACCGGCCGGGTCCAAGGCAGCCCGCCACGCTTTCGCGAGCTGCCGTTCAGCTTGCTCATCACTGAGCCCAGAACTGACCTCGTCCCCGTCGTCATCGATCCACCGTGAGGTGCCCGAATACGCCGCGAACACCACGGGGCGCACCACGCCATCGGCGAGCGCATCGGAGTAGGTGTAGGAAAAATCCGGGACACAGTCCGCGCCACCCTCGTGGTCCTGGGAGTAGCGCACAAAGGGAATGCGCTCCTCGGCAGCGGAACGAAACGGCGTCCCCGACAGCAAGAGTCGTCGATACGCGGGGGAGAAGGCACTACTGATCGCTTCGCCGTAGGTGTTCCCGTCAGCGCAGTGATGCACCTCATCCAAGATCACCAGCGTGGGCGCGGACTGGGTTCGCCACAGGTGCACGTTGGTGCGTGACGCCACCGCGGCGTAGGTGGTGGCATACCCGTGGAAACCACGCCGGATGCCATGCACGCTGTTCGGCAGATCCGGGTCGATGTGTAGCCCCACGCGGGCGGCCGCGATCGCCCATTGGCGGCGAAGATGATCGGTCGGTGCCACAACGACGATGCGTGTCACGCTGCCGGCATCAAGGAGATCGCGAGCGATCATCAAGGCATAGGTCGTCTTACCTGCACCTGGTGTGGCCACGCACAAGAACGAAGAGTGATCGCTGGCGTGGAAACGCTCGCGAGCTGCGCTTTGCCACGAACGCAACCGCGCAGTCATCACCCACTCCTTCACTCGCGGCACGCGAACGTGCACCTCGCCCTGACGCATGGGCGTATCTGCTTCCAAGCGGCTGTGTAGACGGTGGAGGGCGGCGTGAGTTTCGTTCGCTGCACCCCACCCACACCCCAGCGCAGCCATCACAGCCAAACAGCAACAAAGGGGACCAAACGGACACTTCGTGCGTCCAAGTGTTAGAAGGCCCACACGGCGGGACGCACTCACCAGTTGCTGGTGAGTAACGCGCAGGCCACATCACAGGTGCCCTCATAGGGGCCACTGAATTCACCCCGCATCACGCGGACGGTGACCCCCGGCACACGCCTGCACGCCGATCTCGTTGACCGCCGATAGGTAAGGCGAACCACTTGTCAGATACGGATTAGTGGAAGCCGTAAGTGGCCTGTTCGGCAAACCCGTGCCGATTCATCACACGGGCGGACAGTCCCACGTAATGCAGGTGCCACGCCTGCGCCGACAGGCCTACGGGCTGGAAAGAAAGGAAGAACGATGAGAAAGCAACATAAGCAACGACAACGTATCGCTGCCCTCGTGGCAGCGGCCGCCACCGCGTTCGCGGTGCTCGCGGCGACCCCTGCCTCGGCAGAGGAACTACGAGGACCGCTGGGCTATGTGCCTGGCGTTGAGGACATCCCAGGTAACCCTGGGGCGTTCGGCAACTATTTGGGGATCCCCGATGCGGGAACCTCGTGGCGAGCATCAGGCAGCGTGCCACTGGACACACCTGTCTACATCGTGGGCGTGCCACTGGCCGATGGTGAACTCAGCACGGGGTGGCCGCTGATCAACCCGCAGCCACGCCAGAACGCACCGTGGGTGGCGATCGAGCCAGCCTTCGGCGAATTCGGCGACTGCTTGAACTGGGACGGAACGAAAGTGGCCCGCAAAGCACTCAAGCAGGGCAAGCATCTGGTGCGACTACCCGAGCGCATCGTTGAGCGATGCGCGCAGAAGTACGACATCGGCTCCATCGCCACCGCCGAAGTGTTGGTGGGGATGCGTGAGGACTACTTCGGGCCGCAGGGCTTGTATGCCAGTTGGCGAGACATTCCTACCGATGTGCTGCTGGCGGTGGATCGGTTGTCCTTCCACGGCTACCGCCCCGCACCAGGCACCGATCCTGTGTGGGACTGGATCTATGACTCCTACCAGGCTGATCGCACCGCGTATGACAACCAACCGCACATCGTCGCCGCCCGCGAAGCAGCCGAGGACGCCACGTGGCGCGAGTGGGCGATGAAGGGCATCGAGTGGCGTGTCCAGTGCAACACGGATCCGTCGAACATCGAGCAGTGGAAAGCCTGCAACGACGCGTGGGCGCACGGTCCTGGCGTCCAACGCTACGCCGAGATCACGGCGGCGGGCTTGGCTGCCGCGGACGCGGCGGGTGCGGGTGCGGACATCGGGTGGCCACAAGCCCCCGAGCGGGCCGCTGAACGCGCCTTGCATCAAATGCGCTGATGCCCGCACCGACATCGCGGATGCGGGACCTCAGATACCCGCGGGTGAACGCACAGAACAGGAGTTCACCCATGGGTAGGTCCCGCATCCGTTTGTCGGTCCTTGGTGTGGCCGCTGGCGCGCTACTGCTGACGGCGTGTAGTTCGGGCAGCAACGAGGCCACGATCGATCTTCCGCAGCCTTCTGCCACGCCCACGCCGTCCGTGACGCCGAAGGCGGATAGTGAGGTGCCGTGGAGCACCCCGCAGGCCACCGCTGATGAGCAGCAACGCACCGCTGCGGGCTATGTCCCCGGTGAGGAGAGTTACGCCTTCCCCAGCGAGCTGGTCACCGACGGTGTTCGCATCGCCTCCGAACCCGAGTGCGACCCGTTCGCGTTCTACAGCGACGAGGAGATCTTGCAGGCCGTGAAGTCGGCGATCGTGTTCATCGGCGACGTGAGCATGAACGACTCACTGTTGACCCCGGGAACCCCGGCCGAGTTAGCCGAGGCCGCGGTGAACGACTACGTCACCGCAAACGGGCTGGATGAGTTCCGTGCGAAGAAGGACTCCTATGAGGCCATCAAGGCCGACATGCACGCCGCCGACAACGCCACCGACGCGTTCGCTGACTGGGCCACCGACGACGGGGAACCGGTCGAGGCGTGGGGTGATGCGATGGATGCCGCCGCGCTCGTGAAGTACGACATGCCGCACTTCGATCCCACCAGCACCGACATCGACAAGGATTTCCGGTGGATTGTGCGAGACCTGTCTGCCTGTTCGATCACCGACACCGATGGGTTGCGCATCACCGTCGAAGCGACCCGCTGGGCACCGATCGACGGAACGGCGAGCGACTACTGGTGGATCTTGGATAAGCCCACTCGCGAGGCGACCACTCTGGACAACATGGTGGTGTTGCAGATGGTTCCCAATCAGGCCAACGACGCGTCCCGGCCGTGGCTGGTCGATAGCGCCCGCAGCGTTTTCACCCATTACTCGTACCTCAACAACAACTGCTACGGCGTTCAAACCGCCGGGTGTGAGCCGTTAGTTGACCGCGAATACATCACACCGATGCGCGCCGATTCGTACCCGTGGCCACGTAGCTACCTGCCCTAGCCGCACAGACCCGACCCGGTGACCCCCGCCCACGGGCTGGGCGACTGCAGGCATGCCGCTAGCCCTAGAGGGGCGGCGACGGAAAGGACGATGGCGTGAGCCAATGGCGACGCAGTGCGCTGGTAGCGATCTCGGCTGCGATGGCGGCATCCCTGCTGGGGGGTGTGCCGGTGCACGCCAGTGACCCAGCCCCCACCAGCGCACCGATGGCCGGATCCACCGACCCCACCGATGAGGCCAACGGCATCACGATGGGGGAGTCGACCGAGGGTTCGGGACAAAGCGAGGAAAGCAACGAGGCTCTGTCCGGCGGCGCGGTTGTGGGTGGGGCCGATGAGGCACAGCAACCCACACCGCCCCCCGAACCGACACCGACACCGACTCCCACGTTCACGGTGCCGCCGGTTCAGGACTACTCCAGCCCCGGCACGACCAAGACTCTTGCGTGCAGCCCAAACTACGACTGGGACCCCAAGTGCACTCTCGAAGACAGTGGTTGGTCTTTTCGCGCATTCGTAGACATGGGTAGAGGCGGCGTCGGCAACGCTTACCGCACGGGTGCGTTGCCGATCACGATCACGTTGAAGATCGAAGAGCACTTCAAGAAAGGGATCTGCACCGAGCGGGAAGAGTTCTACTACGACGACGAGGGGGAGAAGGTCATCCTCAAGCCGGAGCGCTCGTATGAGTGCCCGCAGCGGGTGCGGGAATGGTCCACCACGCGTGACGCCAACCCCCGGGTCACGGCCTCGACCCCCGATACCCGGTTCAACACTCGCTGCGATGGCCGGCACACCACCCCCGGGGTGTTCGTTGAAGGCGGCCGGGCGTACTCGACGCCGTTCGTGGGCTACAAGGTCAAGTGGTGGGCCGGGGTGTCCACCTCGAGCACCACGTCTGGCTTCTTGAACTTCTTGGACACCTACGAGTGCCTGCCACCGGCCACAGCTACGCAGTTCAACGCGCAGGTGTGCTACCGATCCCTCGAAGGCGACATCTTTGTCACGATGCCGAACCCCAAGACACCAAACGGCCCAACCGTTGGACTGCCGGGCCGGAAAACCGGTTCGTTCCCCAACTGGGAGATCGAACTACCCAAGCAGATGACCGCGTACGGGCGAGTCATGGACGAAGTCATCAAGAAGCGCGCTGCGGGCGCGAGCGAAGCGGAACTAGAACCACTGCTTCAGCAGGCGTATTACGCCTGCATGATCCAAGCCCCCGAGTTGACCTACAACTTCGACCGTGACAGCGTCCGCGACTGGGGCTGGGGCATATACGACCTACGCATCGAAGCGCCCTACGACATCGTCTCGGGCGTGAAGTTCACCGACCGTGACCACTTCGGCGGCAAACCAGCGAACTTCATCGTCCTAGATCGCAGCAAACTATGGGACGACAACCAAGGCACCCAGGTCTCCACCTACCTTGACCCTGCCCCCGACAACCAAGACCGCGTATGGCGCAACGTCACCCACATGTACTGCGAACCCGCCTCAAAGATCACCAACCCCCAGGCCGCGTTCGCCAGCGAGGACTACATCAACCGCATCCACTACTGGCGCAACGGCAAGAAACTGCCCCCCGGCATCACCTACACCGCCAACGACTGCGCACCCCCCGACGGTGACGGCGGTGGCGGAGATGACCCACCCGGTGGACCCGGCACACCCGGTGACCTGCCCGAGGGAGTCAACGACGCCCCGGCCACCTGGGGCTGCCTCAGCGACGGGTTCACCACCTTCGCCAACACCACCCGCGGCACCACCCGGCTGCAATCCCAAGCCGACAACCTGCGGCGCAACGCCCGCTGGTCACCGATCAGCGTCGCTGGGGAAGGGGACACCGTGCGCAACGTCACCAACAAGACCGTGCGCTACCTCGCCACCCGTGACTCCAGCCCGCGCCTAGCCGGCAGCGACGTGTACGACCCCGCCGATCAGCCGTTCACGTTCACCCCGCAGCTAGGGGCAGTCGTTGATGGTTGGGATGACGCCGACCGGACACTAGGAACGCAGTTCAAGGAAGCCAGCCGCACCGGCCGGGACTTCCGCATCTGGCCCTACTACCGGTTCGAAGCCGAGTTCAAGAACATGCAATTCACCGTCACCGGGTTCGACATCAACACCGGACAGCTCGACTACACCCCCCGCGTGGTGTGGACCCCCAGCCCGGCGGTGTGCCTAGACGACATGGTCAGCCTGGATGTGCGCCGCGTCGGCCTGGTCACCGGAAACCCGTAACCAGCTCGATGCAGATGTTTCAGATACCCCCGATCGGGGAATAACACGACAACCACCGACACAAGGGGGACGACGACCATGAAGCGACGCCTCATCCCACTGGCGATCATCACCACCACCGCCACCGCAGCTGCGCTCACCGCACCGGCCACCGCCGCAGAATCCCCGAGCACCGAGTACGTGTGGGCGACCGAGGTGACCGCCAACGAGGTTCACATGAAGGCTCGCGGGAAGTCCTGCCCCGAGGATTTCACCCTCGCCAAGGCGAAGGAGACCCACAAGGTGACGTGGAAGTACCCCCAGCGCACGGGTGAGAAGACCCTCAAGAAGGGCACGTTCGCCTGCATGTTCACGGGTAAGAACGGTGTTACTGAGCAGGGCACGTTCAATAAGGACGGTGTGCTGGTGGCGTTGCCGAGTAATTTCCCAAAGAACCCGACCGCTGAGGACATCAAATCGCTGGGGCTAACCCCTGATACGAAGGTTGATCCTGAGTTGCGGATGCCGAAGCCGAAGATGGGTTCAGAGTTCGCCGCCCCTGTGCTTCCCGAGAAGGTAGAGCCTGTAGCGACGCATCAGGACAAGATTTTTGAGGTGTATGTCCCCAGCCATGGCTACTGGGATATCGACTACTCCACCAAGAGTGGCGATAGGGAGTGGGTGCATGTGGCTGATGCCCGCACTGATCGCTACTTCCCTGTGGAGGTGGAGTATCGCGGCGGGGAAGGCGTACTCATGGTTCGTGGTGCGTACGACCCTGCAACCGACAGCATGGTCAAATACAAGGCGTATGAGTTGGCGCCCGACAAGGTAACCACGGTCTACCAAATGATGTCCGCGCCCACGGAAGAGTCGGGGTATCAGAATGACTACACCGTAATTAATCCTGGTGATGGTTCTACTGGCAGCGCTTATTTTCATGCTGGTGGGTTCATCGCTCCTGACTACGGGCAGGCTGACCTTCCCGCCACGATGCTTGATTCTTGGGGCGAATATGAAGATGACGGCGGAATTTATGAACGCCGCGCCCGCCTGCCTTACCAGCCGAAGCAAAGCATGATGAGCAACGTGGGGCGCTGGGCGAACGCAAGCCGAGTCGTCTACGGGGAGCCGAAAGACGGGTTTGCGTGGATTACCGAAAAAGGAAACATCCACGGTGCCTCGGGGGCAATCATCGAGGACTACACCTACTCGGTGAAAGGCCCGCACCCGCTGCCGTGGGAAAACCGAGACAACTGATTCATAACTCGATAACGGCGGCGCGCTTCCTCACCGAGGTGCGCCGCCGTTTCGTTGTCTCGCGTTAACTGCTGCCGCGTGGCACGAACGGCAGCAGCCCCCGACCGGGCTACCCCTGATCACCTCGACGCCGATGTTTCAGATACCCCGATTTGGGGAATAACCACCCACGAAGACACCGAACGAGCAGGGGGAAACCATGAAGCCACGCCGAGCAGCACCAATAGTGACCGCACTCGCAGCTTCACTCACCGCTGCCCTCATCGCCGCACCGGCCGGGCACGCCAACCCCGGCAGCCTCGAGGGCACTGACTCGAGCACCAGCGACTTCACCACCGAGTCGTTGTTGCAGCCGCAGCAACCCGACGAAACAACCACCCCGCGCACCCCGGTAGCCCAGGACCGCCTGCGCACCGTCTACCTGACCAACACCAAGAGCCGCAAAGACCGCTCAAAAGCCATCATCGACACCTCGAAAGTCGCCAAGCAGTGGTTCGCTGACCAAGGACTAGACCTGCGGTGGAAGGCCAACGACGTCACCATCGTGCGCGACACCGCCCTAGCCAAGGCAATCGTCCAGTACAACAGCGACAACCAGGTTTCCACCCTGCTCACCGATGCCGGCGTCATCAACGCCACCGACATCCCCATCGTTTATGTCGAGCGACCAAATGAGCGGATCGGATCCTGCGGCTGGGCCGAGCAGGGCGATACGTACTCCGCGATCTTGCCGGTGGGGGCATGCGGGATCTACCCGACCCGAAACAACGAATGGCCCTACGGCGGCTCCTACCTGCTCGCCCACGAAATCGGGCACACCCTCGGCGCCGACCACATCAGCAACCCTCGAGCTGCGCTGCTGTACCAAGGCCCGAAAGACCGGGCCTGGAACAAACTGCGCATCGCAGCACCGAATAAGAAGGTGATGAAGCAGTCCCCGGTGGTCAAGAACACCTAACACCCGGCCGGGCGCAGTGGGTCTAGGGCGCTGGCGGCCACGACCGTTGAGCCAGCACCTCGACTACGGTGCCGGATTCACCCGCGCGGTAGAACGCGATCCGGTCAAACGTCACTGAGGTGCCCAAGAGGTCACGGCGGTAGGCGGCCTGCACCCCGGCCGGTAGATCGGACTCCCAGCAGCGACCCAAGGTGATGTGTGGTCGGTATTGCGCGCCGATGTAGCGGTAACCGAATCTGCGGTGGTTGGCGATCTCGGCGGCGGTGTGCCCGCGGTAGTCATAGTTGGGGTCGATCGCGTCGGTGTCGATGTAGTCGATCATGAGTGACAAAGCCCGGTCCTGAAGGTGTCGTATCCCTTCGGGGAAACGCGTCTCGGCGAACACCCACCCCACGGGCTGCACATACACATCCCCAAGCTGAGCCTCACTCGTGAACAGGCCCACCTCGCGGCTAGTGATCGAGATGATGCGATCGAGCATCGCCCCGGTTACTGCGGCCGGATGAAACGGGCACTGCAGAACCGAGACGTGTGGCAGGCACGTCGTCATCCCCAGCGGTGGGCCATCGATCAGTGAGCCCATGCTGGCGCGGAAGTCCACCAGCATCTGCGCATGCTCCGGTGAGGGAAGCAGCGCCAGGCCGCTGAGAGGTGTGGGTGTCACAGCACTCCAGTGTCCTCGCGCATGCGCGGCATGGACGTGGGGTTAGTTGAAGTAGCTCGCCAAGGATTCCTGCGAGGTGACCTTGGTGGCCTTCTCATTATCGACCTTGCCCCACTTCCATGCGCCCAGCGCCGACAGGAAACCGTTGTAGTGCCTGCCGTCATCAGTGCGGAAGGGGCGAACGGAGTACTTCCCATTCGGGCCCAACGCCACACCCAACGCCCCATGGATCGTGGGCATCGGTTCGGTGGATCCGTCCGCGTGGTGAATCGTGTCGGCATTGGCGGCAGCGGCCAACTGCATCCCGGTCTCGTCATAGATCCGAGCGTCCTTGTTGGTCTTGAGGTCCATCACGTAGGTCTTACCGTCGTACTCCACTAGCGCGTCGGTGGTTCCCATGTACCCGCCGTGGGGGGTATCGAACTTGCCAACCGTAGCTTCGGTGCGCAGCACCTTGATCTCGGGGAAGTCTTTACGGAACGACTGGTAGGCATCGACGTACCCCTGGAGTTCCTCGGGAACCTCGGGATCTTCGCCGTGAGCGATCTGCTCGCATAGTGCGTGCACGTGGGTGCCGCGGGCGGCAGCGGTCTTGGATTGGTTGTCCTTGGCCCCGACAACTGCACTACGAATGAAGGGGTTGCCCTTCTCGTCGGGGGAGAGCCAGTCGTTGATCATCTGTTCGCGCGCCTGGGGATCGGCATCACGAAGCATCTCGATGCGGCGCGCGGCTTCATCGCCGGAGCAGTTCACCGCCCACCGCAAGATTGCTGGCTTATCGAGCGACTTCATCGCCGACGTGATGGAGGGGAAGGCCTTACCTTCCGCCAGGGCCGCCTTAGTGTTCGCGGCCGCGTACTCCGCATTCGCCGGGTCAGAGACGTACACGCGTTGCCCGTACTTCCCGGTGACGGCCAGGCTGGGGCCGTCGTTTTCCATCAAGTTCACGGCCCCTGTTCCGGCGGCACCGCCCGCGGGGGCCGCGTCGGCGGCCGGGGCCGGGGATGTGCCAGCTGTGGCTGCCTCAAGTCCGGCGTTGTAGGCGTCACCGCGGTCGATGGCTTCCTTGATCAACCCCGCGCCGTCGTACACGCCCGCCTGCTCGTACTTGGTCGCCAAGTCGGCCAGCTGCTCGCGGCCGGATTCGGTGCTGGCGAACATGGACAGGTCCTCAAAAGCGTCCTTGGACACCGCGTTCGCGCCCTCATCACGCAACGTGGTCAATGCCGCGACCGCCTTCGGGCGAGTGTGGGCAGCGCACCGCTTGCCACCTTCGGCTTTGGATTTACACATGGGCTTCGTTGCCTTTCGTGAGGGGTGTCTGTGCTACTTGTCGCCCAGCCCGGCCGTGGAGACGTCGCTGGTGGTGGTGGAGTACAGGTCGAAGGTCACGGTGTCGCCGTCCACACCAGGCCACGGGACGTGAAAATCGGCGGTCAAGGGGATCCGCGGGGGAGCGGCACTTACCTGCCCGTGCAAGGTCGCCATGGTGTGCACCATGACAACCGCCCGGAACGTTAATGCGCCGGCAACAGCGACGGCATCCCAGGAGTACTGCGTCACCTGCCCGGGCTGCAGCACCTGATCCACGCTCAGCGCTGCGGGGCTGGATGCGGCGAGTTGCTCGTTCATCCACGCCTGCAACCGCACGACAGCGGCCTCGAGGTCTACCTGGCGGGGGGCTGCGAGTTCACCGGTGATGGGCAGGCCGGCGATAGCCAGCAGCCGATCTGAGGTGAGGTCCACCATGGTGGACCAGCGGGTGGGGGCCAACGGGGACGCGGCGGCGGTGATGGTCACCGGTGCCGCCCACGGCAAAGGGTTAGCCAGTAGGCCGGCGAGCCCGTTGCGTTGGGCCGATAGCCACCACACCGTGGATGCGGTCTGCAGCCAGGCAGTGGGGAAACCGTTGCCGATCGATACCCGAGGGACCGTGTCGTGGACCATGCCCGGCGGGGTCAGGGCCACGGCGGTGTGCAAGAACACGTGCCCTAGGCGCATGCCGATGTTGTCGGCAACCGCCAAGTGCTGTGCGGTCCACGTTTCCGAGGGCAGATCCCCAAGATCAGCCAGGGATGCCAACACCGGTCGCAGCAGTTCGTCGGGGCCACGTCCGCAGTTATGGGCGAACGGGTCCTGGGGCGTGTGCGTCACGGGGCTGGTCTCCTTGTTCCGGGTCGTACTCGTACTACCGGATGCCAGAAAGTCGCAGCCGTCATGCAGGGGGCAGGCGCGTGCTTGAAATGGCCAAAAGCGGCTCGAATGGCCAAACGCTTCTTTTCGGTGCTTCACATGGCCACAAGTGAGCCACGAGCGCATTCGTGACGACATGCCTGTGACGCCGAATCGTCGCTTCCCCGAGATGGGGGATCCAATGCCAACGGCGCCGGTGGGTCTTGAGGGTCCGAACTACGTGATCGGGGCCGTGGTCATGCAGCCAGGACCGAAGCCGACGCTGACGAAAAACGCTTCGAAAGAAGCTGGACCATCCACCGTCATCTTTGCCCAAGCAGATAGATACCTCGTGGCGACCGACTGCCGCACAACCGGCAAAACACGATCAAGGAGCACGACGATGAAGAGCCCGTTCGCGAGCAGCGACACCCAGGCCGACAGCAGCAGTCCTCGCCGGACCGGTGCACTGACGTCGCTACTGGGTGGCGGTCGCACCTATTTCATCCTGGCGATCGTCGCGGCCTTGGTCGCCACGTTCGCCTCACTGGCCATCTTGGGTCGAAGCGCCGACCGCAGCACCTACTACGTGCTCAACCAGGACGTCCCTGCGCGCACCGTGATCACCTCAGACATGCTCGCTGAGGTGGAAACAGCTGCCGGCACCGAACCGCCCAACGCGTTGACCCCATCCTCGGTGGTTAGTGAGGCGATCTTCACCCGTGTGCCCTTGCAGACCGGTGATGTGGTCACCCCCGCGGTGGCCGGCCCGCTGGAGCGCATCGACACCGACCTTCCCGACGGCTACGTGGTGGCGTCCTTCGCGGTGCAGCCACAAGACGCCGTAGCCGGGAAGATCCGACGCGGGGATGTCATCGACGTGATCGCGGTTCAGCAAGACGCCCTCGCGATGGACGACATCGCCTCTGTCGCTACCACCCCGGGCATGGAAGACACCCGCGCCAAGGTGGTGCTGCACCGCGTCCTGGTTTTGGATGTGACGACCGATCCCAACACCATCGCCCAAGGAGCCAACGACAACACCGTCGCTGAGGGGGTTGTGGAGCCTGGCCCTGAATCAGCGGCGATCCGTGGGGGCATCCCGCAGCTGTACGTCGTCGCCGTGAGCCCCGAAGACGCAGCGACCCTTGCGCTGGTGCGCGACAAGAACCTCATGGTGGTCCTCAGCGCCAACGACACCCTCGGCGAAATCTCCGTCGAGGTGACCGAGTCGCAGGTGTTCGACTCCCTGCCGGTGCCGGACTCCTCAGCCGGAGTCAGCCTGGACGCCAACGACACCGTTGTCGAAGATCCCAGCATCACGGACCCGGAGTCTGATGGCTCCCTGTCCGATGACGGGGCTGGCATCATGGAAGACGACACCCAGGCATCCGAGGCAACCCCCGACGATGCGCCGGTTCAGTAGCGGCACCACGAAATCAAAGGAGTAAGGCATGGCGACGTACGACGTGCCACGCATCATCGTGGCTGCAGAAGAGCCCATATTTCGGCTCCTCACCGACTCGGGTGTGCAGTGGGATACCCAGCATCCTGTCCCGTCGATGGACGCGTTATGGCAGGACCTATCCAATGGGGACCTAGATATTCACAGCACTGCTGTGGTGGTCTCCGATTCCTTACACGCTGGGCTGCCCTCGGACGCCGACGAGCGAGAAAAAATCGCCCAAGCAGTGTTCTCGATGGCCGATGCTGACGCCCCGATATTCGTGGCGATGTGGGATGAAGACAAAGCCCAAGAGTTCAGCGAGTTGATCGACGCGCACGCCCGTGCGCATGCAGCCGAAAAAGGGCTAGAGCCCAAGCCAGTGGTCTGGCATCGGCTTCCGGTGAACGCAGGCGGCAGGGCCGTGTTGGAGACGATGCGTCGAGTCGTAGGCAACATCTTCCAGTGGCCGGGGGAGTACTCCCCGATCGTGGATGAACCACTCGCGCGCGTTGAGCAGGAGATGGCGACCTTTGGTGGCCAACTGCTGCAACCAGACGCCAGCGCAGTCGAAGACGACCCCTTCGCTAACCCCGCGGTAGCGCAGATGCGTGACGCCGGGCAAGCCACCACCGAGATACCCAGCGTGCCTGCGGATCCACCCGCTGCTGAGGCTGTGCCCACTCCACCGATCTCCACCACGCCACTGCAAGAACTCGGGCTGCCCGAACCTGACGCAGCACCAACACCCGCATCCGACCCCGCACCTGCTGCGGCCCCGGCAACCGAATTTGCGTCTGCACCGGAATCTGCCCCTGTAGGGGAGCCCACAGCACCAACGCCGCCACCAGCTGCAGATATCACCGAAGCCGACGAGCAAGCACCGCTGCCGGAACCCGTTGCGTCCCCAATCGACCCCGCTACCGGCAAACTGCGCGGACAACTGACCATCGCAGTGTGCTCATCCAAGGGCGGCTCGGCGAAGTCCACCACCGCGCTGATGCTCGGCGCGCAGATCTCTCATTCCTCATATGCCGCCGGCCGACCCTTAAAGGTTGCCATCGTTGACCTCGACATCAAAGACTCCCAACTCGGGTCGATGATCGGTCACGTCATGCCAACAGCGCTGAACATTCGCGTGCACGACGAGTGGTCCGATGAAGTAATCAAGGAGCACATGGTCCGCGCCAACGACCTTGGCGTGGATTGCTTGCTCGCCCCCATGCGACCTCGATCCGCCGACGTCGTGGGCCCGGAGTTCTACAAGGTCGTCATCAAGAGCCTGCAACGCCAATACGACGTCGTGATCTTGGACTGCAATGTGGACTACACGTCACGGCTGAACACCGACGTGGTGTTCCCCATGAGCGACGAGATCCTGGTAACCACCACGATGGTGATCACAGCCGTTGCCGGCCTGGCGCGCATGATCCGCGAGATGACCACTCCCGAAACCCAAGGTGGGATGGGTTTGCCGCGAGACAAGATCGGCATCGTGGTCTCGCAGAACCTCGCCGACGTCGGCATGAGCCGCGACGACATCCTGGCCGCAGGGATGGGAGTTCCCATTGTGGGAGTTATCCCACTGATGACCAAGGATGTCATCACCGCCACGAACCTCAAGGTCATGCACAAACTCTTGGTTCACCCCGCCTTGGGCCCGGCGTACTACCGGCTAGCCACCACGTGCGCCCCCAGCCACGATCTTCCCCCGCTGCTAGACCCCGAGACTGGGATGCGCGTTAAGTACACGCCCCCACCGAAGGCACCCGCGCGCGTGGACCCGGCCCCGGTCGCGACACAAGCCGGACCGCAGAACCTCAACGAGGTACCCCCGGCGGCAAGTGGCCCCGGGCCTCGGCCGGTTGCCCCAGCGCCCAAAAAGCGCATCTGGCAGCGGTCCTAATCGAGCCTGGCCGCCAGGCCAGAACTGCTCGATTTCTCGCTTTCTCCTGCTGACCAGCCCCTAGACCGTCGGGGCCGCCAAAACGCGTCCGATACCCACCGGTGCAAGCAACACACGCACCGGAAGGCATCGACCATGAACGTGGCTACGTACTGGGATCAGGATGACCCGTATCCCGAGCTAGCCGGCATGCCCGTGGACCCGACGCTGCTTCAGTCGGCTCCCGCCGTGGCGCCGGTGGAGGTCGTGGTGAATGCAGCTGATACCGGCCCGGGATACCAACGCGTCGGCCAAATCACCTCACAAGCCCTACTCGATGCCCCGGGGCCGTTGAACCCACACCTGGATGACCGGATCGCTGAGGTCACCGAGTGGGTGCAGGGCTACCTAAGTGACAACGGCCTAGTTGAGCAGGTCGTGGCTGCACGCTTGTCCGGGTCCCGCGCCGACGCCTACAACGACATATCCCGCGAGATCGACCGTCTGGCACTGCAGTACGTCTCCCGTGATTCGGTCGTCCACGGCGCAGACGTGAACTACCTCGTCGCGGCGGTAATGAACGAGATCTTGGGTTTGAGCGTGCTGGAACCGTTGATGCGCGATGACCGGATCACCGAAGTGATGGTCAACGGCTGCGCTGAGGTGTACGTGGAAATCGCTGGCCGCGAGCACCGCGTCCCTGGCGCTCGGTTCCGCAACCAAGAGCACCTGCTAGACGTGTGCCAACGCATCGTGCGACCGATTGGCCGGTCCATCGACCAACGCAACTCCACCGTTGATGCCCGGTTGCCGGATGGTTCACGCGTCAACATCGTCCACCAGGTCCTCGCCGCCGACGGGCCGATCCTGACGGTGCGTAAGTTTCCCGAACGCACCTGGACGCTGGCGGACCTGATCGCGGCCGGGTCCATCAACGAGGACATCGCCGCCGACTTGGCCTTCTTGGTGCGCGGTAAGTGCAACGTGCTCGTTGCCGGCAGCACTGGTTCGGGTAAGTCATCACTACTCAACGCGCTATCGGGGGCGATCCCCACCGATCAGCGCACCATCACCATCGAGGACTCCCGTGAGCTGCGGCTGCACCCGGCCGCCCACTGGGTTGCCTTGGAAGCCCGATCCGGGGGCGCAAGCGCCGACGGGGCGGTGACGATCCGTGACCTGGTTCGCAACGCGTTGCGTATGCGCCCGGTACGCATCGTGGTCGGTGAGGTCCGCGGCTCGGAAACCGTTGACATGCTCCAGGCGATGAACACCGGACACGAAGGCTCCCTATCTACGGTCCACTCCAACGGGCCCGAGGAAACAATCGACCGGCTGCTGACCATGATCTCCCTCGGTGGGGAAATGACCGTCGATCTCGCGGCGAAACTGATCAACTCCGCCATCGACGTCATCGTCTACATCGACCGCAGCCCTGACGGCAGTCGACGCGTCTCCAGCATCCATCAGGTACGCAAACACACCCGCAACGAGAACGCCAGCGTGGATCTCGACCCGCTGTGGCAGTGGCACAACACCGGCGTCGACGATGACGGACGCGACACCGGCTACTGGGAACGCGTCGGAGAGGTCAGTCCCGAGTTGCGTCGCTTACGCCAACTTCCCGGCGCCAACCCCATCAGCATCGACGACGTCCGCGAGATGAGCGCCACCGACCAGGGGAGTGCGTGATGGAACCTGATGTTCTGATCACTGCTGGCGCCATCGGGTTGACCGCAGCTTTCCTGGTGCTCGGCGTTGTGCGCACGATCCAACGCCCCGGTGCTCGCTTGCGGCTCGAGCGACAACTCTCCACGCAAGCCGCCGGAGAACTGCACGACCTAGGTGCTCCCGCCAAGCAACGCGGCGGCTGGTTCGGGTACTGGTACCAGCAAGCCGGCAAAGCAGGCATCCAGCGCGACACCCCCAACGCGGCCGGGTGGATCCCCGTACGCAACGCCGCACTCACCGCACTGGTGGGAGTGCTCGTTTTTCCCGGTGGAGTCTTCGGCGCAGTAGCCGGGGTCCTGGTCGGTGTCGCCGGTACTGCAGCGTGGTGGGGTTACCAAGCCCGCCGCCGCACCGCAGTGATGGAAAAGCAGCTACCGCTGCTGTTGGCGTCGCTGCGCTCCCACCTGCAAACCGGGGCCACCCCGCAACAAGCCGTGATGGCGGTAGCCGATGAACTCCCTGCCCCGCTAGGTGATGAACTCCAAGCGGTCAAGCGGTCCTTGTCGGTTGCGATCCCACTGGATCAGACCTTGCAGCAACTGTCCGAACGGGTGCCTAGCCGAGAGATGCAATTCTTAGCCTCGAGCATCGAGGTGGCGGTGCGCAGCGGTGCAGCGTTGGATGGCCAATTGGCCACCATCGAATCCATCGTGCGTTCGCGTACGCGACTACGGCAAAACCTCGCCACCGCGATGGCCTCGGTTCGCCCCACCCAGTGGGCCGCGATCTCGGCGGTGCCGCTCTTCTTCTTGAACTCTCTTCGCACCCCCGAGAACCGGGTCTTTTGGTTCTCCGCTGAAGGACTGCCCTGGCTGATGGGAATCGCCGCCTTGACGTTCGTGGGTATTTGGGGAATGCGGATCTTGGTCAAGCGCGTGGAAACACTCTAAGGAAACGGATATGTCTCTTACCTTCGACTCCATCGGCCTGATCGCCGTCTTGTATGGCCTCTCGGCGTTGCTGCTGGTGTACGGGCTACTCGCTCCCGCCACGGCCAGCACTACCTCATCGAGCGACACCATCGGTCGCTCCGGTGGTGACGACAGCAACGCTGACGCTCTGCTCGACCGTGTCGTGCGCCCGGCGTTGCGCAACTTCATCCCACAAAACCCCCTAGCCGCGAAAGTTCACGGCACCCGACGCGAACGCATCGAAGCGTTATTGATCGCATCGGGGAACCCGTGGAAGTTGACCCCCGAGGAATACATCGGTCTGGCGTGGCTCGGTGGGTTGACCGGGGGACTGTTCGGCGCCGCCACCGGCCTGCTGCTGGGGCTGCCGGCAGCGATAACCGGTATCGCCATGGCGTCCCTGGGTGCGATGTTCACCCGCTACACCTGCCGGCGCGCGCGCTCTCAACGCATCGACGAAGCCACCAGCACGCTTCCTGAAGGCATCGACCTGCTGCGCATCGTCATGGCGTCGGGAGTGAAGTTCCAACCCGCCATGTTCGAAGTCGCCAATCGCATGCCCGAGGGGTTGATGAAGGACGAGTTCACGCGCGTGGCCGATGATCTGCGCTCCGGGCGCACCATTCCGGCAGCGATGACCGATTTTGCGCGGCGAATCCCGGCCGAACCGGTCGAAGCTTTTTCGGCGAACATCATCACTGGGGAGCGTCTGGGTGCTGACCTTGAGGACGTGCTGACGCAGCTATCGGATGCCATGCGCGCGGCGTATGAGACCAAAGTAAGTAAGCGCATCGCGTCGCTGTCGTCGACGATGATGATTCCGGTCATCGTTCTGGTGGGCGCGGTTTTCATTATCTTGATGGCGCCGGCAGTAAGCGAAATCCTCACCTATCTCTAGCAATAACGCCTTAATGACCTTGGAGTGGACACTTGGGACCGTTCAAGTGGACAGCAACGGGAGTAGCGATGAACAGGACGGCGATAGTGGCGCTGACCACCGGGGCGCTCCTGGTGACCGGGGTGCCGGCGGCTTACGCGGCATCGCCGATTGGCAGTCACGCAAATGATTCTGCGACCGCAGAGTTTCAAGCCCAGGAGTTCCTACGCCCCGGCGCGAAGGCCACCATCGTCAAGCAACCGGTCATCAAGACGTGGGCGCTCAACAGCAAGGGGCGCGCGCGGCAGAAAGTGGCGGTCGTGCCGATGTATTCCAAGAACAAGCCCGACCCGGCAGACGTGCAGTCGATGATGGATCAGACCCAGGCGTTCTTCGAACGCGAAATCCCCGGCATGAGGATGAAGGTCACCGCCACCAAACCGGTCAAGATGAAGGACCCGTGCTCCAGCGGCAGCGTCATCGGTAAGGCCGCCCAAGTTTCGGGAGTGGACTACCGCAGCAAGGGCAACCATGTGGTGGCCTACATTCCCGAATGCTTCGGCGCCGGTGTCGCATCGCTGGGCGGTAACCGCGGCTGGGTCAAGGTGATGAGACCCGATGCCTCGGGCCAGATCATGGCGCACGAACTCGGCCACAACTTCGGCCTTAACCACGGCAACGTGCTCGAGTGCAAAAAGAACGGCGACCTGGTGGTGCTGTCGAACAAGTGCACCCAAGGCGAATACGACAACACTGATGACGCGATGGGCGGCGGCATGTCGATCAACGGGCAAGCAGCCCCGGTCACATCACGACGCCTCGGGCCGGCGTGGCAGTCCCTACTCACCGGCCGGGCGAAAGTCGCCAAGTCCGGCAAACGCCAGCAGGTGCGGCTGTCCTCAACCGGGGCAACCGGTCAGCAAGCCGCGATCGTGAAGTCGAAGTTCGGTGCCGTCTACCTCGGCGCCATCCCCAAAGGCGACAGCTCGGTGATGATCGCCGAAGTGCTCACCAAGGACAGCCACGGTGGTGCGGCACGCATCCAGTTCCCCGGCGTGGCCAACCGCGACGACACCAAGAACGGACCCATCCCACTACCGGCCCTAGGGGCGGGCAACAGCGTGGTCATCCCCGGATCAAACACGCGGGTCACGGTCACCAACACCGATGCTGGCAGCGTGACCCTCAACCTCACTCCGGCCGACCAAGCCCCCCAACCGGTTCCCGCGGTGCCGTCGGCGGATGTGATCGAGGCCGAAGAGGACTTCACCGTCCGATGGACGCCATCACCAGGGGCCAGCGCCTACTTCCTCTTCAACGAGGAAGGCAACCTCGTGGCCCGCACAGGCCCCGATGCCACCCAGGCCACCGTCCGCTGGCCCACCGGCCTGACCGTGGTGGCCATCAGCCCCACCGGCGCGCTGTCGACCCCTACCCCCGTACAGGCCGGGGAACTCGCCGCCGAGTACCCCATACCCACGTGATTCACCGAATCTCCCTGTTTGACCGCGCCTCAAACCGGGAATACCACCGTTGTCCGAGACGACATGAGGGGATCCGCCCACCAGGTCCCCCCACAAAAAGGAGCGAACGGGAACGAGATGTCATCCACGACCATGAACCGCGACACCGCGTTGGACATTCTGGGGCTGAACGCCGCTGAGGCCGAGGACCCGGCCACGGTGAAGGCGGCGTACCGGAATCTGTCGAAAGAAGCACACCCTGATGCAGGGGGATCGGCGACCTTCTTCCGGCTGGTCACCCAGGCTTACGAGGTGCTCGCCGGGGAGCAGCCGATTGAGGGGCAGACCTTTGAGGAGGAGTTCGAGTACACCTCGTACAGCGGCTGGTCGCGCCGCCGACAGGACCCGAACGCTTGGAAAGCGAAGCTGTCCCAAGAGGAAGCCATCGCCCAGATGCGTCACCAATCCACCTACGGCGCGGGCACCAGTGACCGTTCCCACGGTAAGGCTCGAAGGGCCATGCAGGCGGTCACCGACCGGATCCCGCGCCTCTCGCTGAACGCTAGCGTCGTGAAAGAAGCCGGATCCGGAGTCGCGAACGCCTCGGGGCAGTTCCCGGCCGTGGCCAACGCGATCGGTGCGGTGGTAATCGTGGTGGCGTTCGCGGCGATACCGGGCACGCGCATGGTGTTCCCGTGGACAGAACCCACCTTCCTTAACGCTTTCATCGCCGGTGCGATAGCTGCTGCCATCTTGTTGTTCGCTATCGACCGGCCCCTGCGTCGGGCTCCGGTGGGGGTGCGCATCCCGGTCGCCTTGGGTCTGCTGGCGTTGCTGTTCGTCACGCAAGCGGCGTTGTTTTTGGCGATCTGGCTGGTCTTGCCAGGGATCGCGGTGTACCTGTTCGTGCGCTGGCTGTGGTTCTAACGGTGGCGCCGGTGGGGCGGTGGCAAGCGCCACACGTACCCGCTGGTGTCGTCTAGGGCTTCGCTCGACACCTGGCTACCCGCTTGGTCAGCGTTTTGGTGACCGTGGTGCTGTCAGTGCGGCGTATGCCTTCCTCAGCTAAGTCGGCAGCGAAGGCATACTCTTTGGCGCGCTCGGCGATCAACGACAACCGGTCGTAGGCGTTATGTGGGGCAAGACCGGTGGCTATCGCTGTTTCGTACAACCGGCGCGCGGTGTTGACATCGTTTGTGCGTTCGATGATCCGCCCGGCCCATGACAGTAAGACTGCCTGCGCGGCCGGATACTGATCTCGGATAACCACCAACGGCTCCAGGACGTGTGCCTCGAGGCCATCACACGTGTCGATGGGGCTGATGCTCCACACCGTGGCCGCCAAGTCTGGCGCGAAGTCATCCGAAATCCGCAGCCGCACATGGTTGGCGGCCGTGACCGCCAGGTCGAAACAATCACACTGCCGTCCACGGCTCGCGCACATCTCACACGGGGCAAATCCTGCGAGCCAGTCCCCAAGATCGGACTGCGCCGCCAGCAGCATCATCGGGCCCTTCTTCATGTCGAAGACAGCAGAGGTGGCCGTGATACACACACTACGGATCCGCTCGCGGTCGGTGACTCCCATCTCCCGATACTTCTGGAGCACGTAGATGCTGCCGTCGAACTCACCGCGGTCCCCTTTGCCCCACACATACGGCAGGTCGCGCCAGGCGGCTGCGGCGTTCGGGCAGCCCGCATCGGTGAGGGCCTGGTACGCCTCGATGTACTCGGTGCGGCCCTCGTAGGGCAGCGCCTCGACGCGTTCATGCGCGGCCCGATGCTCAGGTTCAGCGATGTCTTCGATCATCAAGTCCCCACACACCGGCCGGGGCCGAAGCAACTCCTCAACCATGCTGTCGGTGATTTCAATCGTCATGGAGATGCCAGTCGAGGACGCTCCCGCCGGACGCGTGGCGTCCTCGCGTGCCGCCTCGTCGGGGTCCACGCCCGCGATCTCGATCAGCTGCGACCAGTCACCCTCACCGGCCTGGCGTGCCTGCCCAACCAAGAACTCCCACAAGCGGGCAGTCGCCAACGACTCATCGGCCGCATCGTGTTCGGTGGGCAGCGGTATGTGAGCCTGCTGTAAACACGTCACCAACTTGTGGTTGGGCCACTGCGGAAACAGATACCGGGCGAGCAGCATCGTGCACATCCACGGGGTATGCGGCAGGTGCCGGCCCACGGATGCGAACTCCGCGTGCGCGAACCGCGCATCGAAGGCGGCGTTGTGCGCCACCACCGCCACCGCGGCGCTGGCGGCAGCATCCAGCCAGCCCACCACGTCCTGGCGGGTGTACCGGGGGACCGTCGCCGGGGCATCCCCGAACACCGCGAGCCCGTCGGTGCCCCGCACCGCCAACGATGCTGCCAACGCAATCTCGCCATCGAGAACCGTCGCCGCACCCCACCAGGTCACCCGGTCACCCTGGCTCGGGCGCAGGCCGCTGGTCTCGGCATCCACCACCAACACCGCCCCCACCAGGCCGGTGTAGTCCACGCCCGCGGGCTTACCGGTCAACCGCTGCCACCACGTCATGACGGCGCCACCGGTGCGTGATCGGTGCGCAGCCGCACATGCAGCACCGCTGCGCGCACCGGCTGGCCGTTCTCTCCAAACAAGGTGCGCAGTACCGCGCAGGTCACCGCAGCATGACTGGAACGAAACAACCGCAACGTGGGGCGCTCGAAGGCAGTTTGCAAACGGGCGTGCTGTTCCACGGCAGAAGCCATCACCAACACCCCGTTCCTTCCATACCGCGTCCGCATGCACCCCCGGTCTGACATGCCCGGCACTCACGCCCCGCACGCCCAGGGTGAGTGTCAGTGTCGCAAGATTTCCGGTTCGCTGACGGCGCCCTGTCCACGCTCACCATCGGGGGAGTGGCGACGGATCTGCGCCCCCGGGAACCACTGTTCGTAGGTCAACCCGTTCTCCCGGGTGAAGCGCACTAGGCCCGACCAGTGCGCGGCGTTCCTGTCTACCCACCGCCAGTGCAGCAGCCGGCCGGCAAGCCACTGCCCGGTATCGCCAACCGCCAGATGAAGACCAGGCGCGGTCTCTGACAGCGGGGGAGCGAGCACCTCAACAAACACCCGATCAGTGTGCCGACCAACCCTGACGGTCCCACACGAAGAACCCCACCCCTTCGGGGGAAGAAGGGATGGGGTTCGACTGGAGTCGGGGGAGACTAGGGCCAGCTAGTCGTCGTCCCCACTTGCCGCCGCCTCGGTTGCAGCCGTATGACGGCGGAAGAATGCCGTTGATTCCGACGACCACAGCGCCCAAATGATCGCCGCCGAGGCCACCACGTAGATGACCTCGATCCACAGCAGGTGGGTGGTGCCCACCAGGCGACCCAGCGCAGCGACCAGCGCGACACCGAACAGCACGCTCGCAGCGATCCTGGCCCACTCCCGGCCGGTCAGGACCAAGTACCCCAAGATCGCACCGAGCACACCGGTGATCAGTGCGTACGTGGCCGTGGCGTACAGCCCGTGGGCGAGCAATTCGGCCTCGAGTGTCGAGGTCGAGGTTTGATCGATCACGATGTTGATGTTGTTGATCAGGTTGCCGTTGAGCAGTTCGTGGGCTTCCACCAGCGTCAACGCCGCCAGACCAATCGAGTACAAGCTGCCGATGAAGATCAGCGACACCGCACCGATGATGGTTGCCGGGACGTCCTTGGCGTTCGCCCCCTTCAACTTCCCGTGATCGTTGACAATGTCAACTTTCGCGCCCATATGTGCTTCCCTTCAGCGACGAGTCGGGGGACGTGGCCACGTGTGCGGTCCCCGCTTTTGGCCAAGATACCGGGATTTTCTGCCCCGTGATCGCTCCCTGTCCACGGCCCCTGCCGCAGGTGCCCCACGAGGGGACATCGGGCCGCGACCTGGCCAACAGCCGCTCACGGGTCGCTCGTCCACAGGTAGTCGGTTTCGTTGTGTGGCCGCTGGTGCACCTTGATCACTGTTCAGGAACCGCAGGTGACGTTGTTGTCGCTGCGGTGTACGTCGCGTCTGTGATCCGATGGACTAACAACGCATACGTCTCATCTGGGCGGCCCGTCGTCTGCGGTGTGGCGGACCCAAGATCGGTCCTTTTCTCCCCTCGTTATCGCGACCCGATAATTGATATTATGTCCGTAAGGACCTTTGGGCCGCGAAAAAAAGTCCCAAAATCCGTTGATTTCATTGGGTTTTCTGACCCAACCCCTACTGCTTACAAGCCTACCGCATCGACCCCGAAAGTGGCTTGCGCTCGGGTGAAGCCCTCGAACTCGAGTTGGTCGATCAGGCCGCTTCGCGAAAAGGCCTGGTAGTTCAGATACTCCGCGGCTTTCAAGGCTGCCTGCTCTTTCCAGTCCACAGTGATGTTGTCCACCGCGTACTCGGCGTCAGCCGTGGAGAACCCTTCGAACTCCAGCTGCTCGATGAGTCCTTGCTTACTGAACGATGTGTAGTCCAGGTAGTTCAATGCCATGGAGACCGCGTTGCTTTGCGCCAGGGTCTCGGAGTTGGTTTCCTCGGCGACCGGCTCGGTTGTCTCCTCGGTTGTCTCTGGTTCGGGTTCGGGCGTAGGAACCTCGGGTGTGGATGCAGCAGCGCTGGGAGCATCCGGGGTCTCCTGACTCCCCTGGGTTGCTTCGGTGTCTTGGGCTTCTTCCGCTTCAGAGGGCTCTTGGTCTACGACTTCTTCGACAACGTCCTCACTCGTCGTGGTTGTGGTCGTGTCCCCGCCACTGACAGCAAACCCGATCACTCCGAGCACCAGCCACGCGGCGCCGATGATGATGGCCGCAGTCGCCTGACCGACACCCTTGCCGACTTCTTTGGCTTTCCCCCGACCAACGAAACCCAAGACGATGCCGATGATCGCGGTGATGCCGCAAAATCCCAGGATGGACAACACCAACGCCCACACCACCATCGGTGGAGTCTTCGCTGCCGGCGGTGGCATGTTCGGTGGTGGCGCAGATTCGTGGACAGTCATGATTCCCCCCAATTAGATAAACAGAACAATCAACAGCAAGA
>Ga0209953_1000067_pt1 | contig 39907 bp, 23 predicted proteins | sample SalPonred_H2O_MG_FD_185713 | JGI IMG/M metagenome (GOLD analysis project Ga0209953, IMG submission 185713) | Salt pond water microbial communities from South San Francisco under conditions of wetland restoration - Salt Pond MetaG... | ecosystem: Environmental > Aquatic > Non-marine Saline and...
AACCAGCTAAACGACGAATGTCCACTACATTCTCATCGTTTGCCTTACTACTATGTGTTTGTGAAGTTTCTTCACGATTGCCTGTTACTTCTTTGCCTTCTGTTAATGTTGCCTTTTGCTTTGCTGGAGTATTACCGTCAATCACTGCCGGTAGGTATTTCTCAAACGAACTACGTAGTCTGTTCGTTTGAACTGATTCCAGTAAATCTTTCATGATGGCTTTTTGATCACTGTTAAGTGGACCAACCAGCTCATTCATAATTTCTTGTCTTTGTGCAGATTCCACAAGACGCTTTTTCTCAGCTTCTTTTGATTCTGCAATTTTAATTGCTTTAGCCGCATGTTTTTTGGCTTCTGCAAGTTGCTTGTCTTTTAGATCAAGAACCTTTAATAGTTTTGCTGTTTCTGATTTTTCATTTAGATATGAAGAACCATATTCATTTGCAAACGCTTCAAAGATTCTACGACCGAAGTCGTTTTGACGTGCTGTGTCGATATCTTCTCTGAGAGAACCAATCTCTTTGTTAAGAGTTTTAGATACTGTCTCAGATACCACATCGGCACTACGCTTAATAAAATCTTTTTTGACCTTATTGAAATGTGATTTTGCTTCTCTAACAAGCTTGACCTTGGTTTCGGCAAGATCCTTCTTGTCTTCGTAGAATTCAGCAATTTCTGAAGCAAGCGAATCAACAATGAATTCTTCAAGCTTGGCATAGTTTTCCTGCATTGCTTTTTTGTCTGCGTGTAGTTCTACAATTTCTTTTTGCAGTTGTTCAACCACAAAACCTTTTAGTAGATCTGAATTTTCACGCATTGCAACAGCATACTTTGCTTTTGCTTCTGCAAGTTGATTTCTGTCTTCTGAGAACTCTGCAATTTCTTGCTGTAGATTTTCAGAAAGCATTTGATCAATTGCATCGACCATTGTCTGCTTGTCGTGCTCGTATTTCTGTGCAAACTCTTCACGGAGTTCAGCAGTTACCTGCTGCTTGTGCTCAGTTACTTTGCTATTCCAAGCTTCTTCTACTTCAGCTCTGATTTCTTCTGAAATTACATCATTTTCAAAAAGGTGTTTCAGTGCTTCCAACATATAATTTCTCCTGTTATTGGAGTTTGTTGATTATGTTAACCAACGATTCCTTTAGATACTTCTGTGCCTTTGAGTCTTCTTTTGTTGCCTGTGCTAATTCGTATGCTTTGTATCCACCGCGAGCATTCATTAGATGTTCATATATGGGTGTTGGATACGCTCCTGGAGCCGATGGTTGTGCAACCACGTCTACAGTTATAATTTCAAAATCGGAAACTTCGTTGCTTCCATCTTCACTTACATTCCCTGAACCGCGCGATGAGACGCCCAGTTTAACTCCGCTTTCCAGCATTGTTTTAACCAGTTGTCCCATCGGGGTAGGTAGAATTTTTAGTTTACCGTAACCGTTTGCATCATCCATCCAGCATTCGCTGATCATATGACTCACACGGTCTAGGTTTATGTTAAGGCCTTCTGGATGATCAACTTCTCCGAGAACACTGTATCCTCCTTTTATTTGATCATTGAGAGTTTTGACAGCCCTGCCGATTTCGTTCACAGGATACACACGCTGGTTTGCGTTACGTACTCCGCCCTGTATCATGATACCTTTCATGTACAAGTCTTTTCCTTCATTAGCAGACTCAACAACCATTCTAGCTTGGTCGAATGTCAAATGCTCTCGTAAGTTTTTCATTCAAATATGCCCTTCTTTATTTTGCGCGAGTGCTTACTTTATTAAGTGTGCTATCTGCGCCTTTGTCAGCACTGTCAGGCTTGCCTTTCTTTTCAGCACCGTGTCCTGCTGGAACAGTTTTGCCTGCTTTAGCTGCTTTACCACCTGGAACATTAATGTTGCCAGTTGACATATCTTTTGGTGAAGTATCATTTAGTGGTGAACCTTTCAGTGCACCTTTATTTGCTTCGCCGCTGTTTTCGTCTTTGCTTTGATTTAGGTTTGACGCTGTGCCACCCATGTCGTTCTTCATATTGTCAACTGTAGACTTTTTGTTTACACCGCCGTCTTCACCTTTGCCTTTTGATTCAGCACCGTGACCACCTGCAACTTTTTCTACATACTCACGCATTTGTTCTGCGCTTGACTTTTCGTCAACTTCTTCGTCAGCTTCGTCAACTTCTTCGTCGTCTGCTTCGTCAACTTCTTCGTCGTCAGCTTCAAATGCAAATGACTCTTCTTCAGGCTCTTCTTCGCCTTCGTCGTCACCTTCGTCATCCATGTCCATGTCCATGTCCATGTCATCTCCAGCTTCGCCTTCTTCACCTGACATCAGTTTTTCAAATTCTGCTTTGAGTTCGTCTAGAGCATCTTCTAGATCGTCAACACGATCTTCAACTTCATCGTCGCCGCCTTCGTCGTCCATGTCCATATCCATGTCCATGTCGCCTTCTTCGTCGTCTTCAATGTCGCCCATCATGTCGTCGCCTGCGTCGCCGCCCATCATCATGTCGTCATCTGCTTCTACTTCAAACTCGTCAAGGTCAAAGTCTTCAGACATTTTTTCATCTTCGTCTTCATCTTCGTCCTTGGCTTCTTCAACTTCTTCTTCGTCCTCTTCTTCAACTTCTTCGTCTTCTAGAAGAGACTCATAAATCTCTCTTGACTTTTCAACCACGATTTCGTGGAAAAGCTCTTGTGCGCCGTCACGGTCTTCGTTTACAAGACGCTCCAGCATTTCTTCAAATTTTGTACGGTCCATTTTATTCTCCTGTAAAAAGTAATATCATACCGCGGTACGATACGGGCTGTCAATTATATTTACTACATATACGTGAAAATGTCTTTGAAAAGGCCGGATTTTGACTGATTTTTGTCAAAATTTTTCAAAGATTGTGATTTTTTTTAAATTTTTCTTGGCTTATGTGCTCTATGTTACTTAAACCTGTTAGTTCTTTTGGGATAAATCCCCCTTCTTCCATTACTCGATAGTACTTAATATTCGGATGCTCTTTTATGGTTATAGTGGTTTGTTTTAACCAGTTACCGTAAAATGTAGCACGGTCTGTAGACTTCTTGTAATTTGTAGTATCAGCAAACAGATTATTAAAATATCTACCATCAGCTTTGCCTTTGTAGTCAAAGCCTAAAATATATATCTCTTTGTAGCCATGTTGACTGGCTAACCAAAGTGCAGTTGGCCCTGAACTCCAGCCTTTGCTAGGATTAAACAGGTTTAAATTTGGAATATTTCGGTAACTTCTGTTAGGATTTGTCCAAAGTTCGTTTTCAAGCTGATATCCTGTTCTTGAAATCTCTATAACCATGCGTGTGTCTACGGCAATTAGATAATCGGGCGTAAATGTTCTGTATAGTGCATTGCATCCGTAAATTTTACCTTTGCCCTTCAGTTCTACAGGTTCAACAAAGGCACGACTGGTACCATTGCCTAATACGAATGCTAAATCTTCTCTTAATTCTGCTTTCGGAATTTTAACAGGAGGATTTGGAGGAACAGGTGTTCCTGTTTTTTTAGCTCTTTTAATAGCCTTAAGTCTGCGCTTTTCTTCTTTTGATATTTCTGGATTGTTATGTTCGGACATTACATACCTGTTTCAGCGTTTGCTGCAATTCCGTACATTTGTTTTACAAAATGAAGGTCTTTTTTGCGCTCTTCAACAGATAGCTCAGAAGCTTTGCGGATGCGATTAAGCTGTTTCAGTGTTAATCTTACTTTGCGGGTGTCATCAAAGTCAACAGGTGACTCGTCATACTCTGGCTCATAACGAGTATCTTCTACGCTGTCCAGCGTGTCTTTATCAAAGTAAAATAATTCTCTAAGTATCATGACAGTGTATTTATATCGTTTGTTCAGTTGACGGTGCTTCACCTCCGCCTAGCTCTTGTCCTGTAGCAGTTTCAGGTGCTTCGCCTTCTCCGCCTTCTATTGCGCCAGCATCAGCGTCAATTTCATCTTCTACTCCGCCAAGGTCGCCTTCGATGCCTGCGCCACTTATTCCGGCACCACGCATTTCTGCGCTGGCATCAGTTGGTAAAGGCTCTAGGTTCTCTTCGTTTTCTTCTCTCCACAGACGTTCATTCTCTGCTAGCTCCTCTTCGCTCAGTCCTAGGAAGCGTTTTAGGGCAAAGCGATTTGAAATATACGGTATAGCCGCCATCTGTGTGTATGTTGGCACACGAGCATTGTCAATTTCACTCTGTCTATAGCTGGCAAAGTTCTGTGGCTCTTGGAATTTAAGTGAAAACATGTTAGTATCAATGTTCACACCTTTTTCTAATAGATATCGTTTGAACTCTGTGTCAAATTCTTCAATAATAAGTCCTTGCAACCTTTCACAATAGGTATTGAATCTAAGTTCTTGAATGTATGCCGTTCCTACTCTACCATCGTTGTATTGAGAGCTTGCGTCATCAGCTCCGGTAGGCAAATATGAACTCGGGATTCGTAAGCCGCGTACAAGCTTATTAGTAAAGTATCTAAGATCATCGATTTCTCCTAGGTTTGTTCCACCTGGTAATGTTTCTACTTTGGACCCTCTGCCTTCCGCTGTTTGTGGGAAGAAGTAATCTTCGTTGATTGACAGCGGGTTATATGAACTGTCTATGACATTCTGACCGCCCCCTGTTGCCGATGGGATACGTCTTTGATGTATTTCCGTTTTTACACGCTCAACAAACTGCATAGCAAGGTGAGTTGGCATGTTGCCCACATCAACGTAGAATACTCTTCTTTCTGGAGCTCTCTGAACACGATAGATAATAATCGCATCTTCAAGCAATTCTTTTTGTTTGTAAACTTTGAATACTGTTTCCAGCAAACTATTACCAAACGGATAATTCTTGTCCAATCCTTCTGACAGACTCAAATGCACAACATGTTCTGCACCAACAGTGATTTCATTTTCTTCGTTCATCCAGCGATTGCCGGCATTTGTAGGCGAGTTGCCTGTCATACCTCGCACACCGCCCGTTAAATAACCTTGTCCGCCGCCAGTAACTTGACCGTTAGTTTCGTATGGTGTAGTTGCTACCATGTCTTTGAAGTTTACATTGAAATCTTTGATCACATACTGTTCTGGAGTCTTGCCTTCGCTTTCGTTTACGATAATTTTAGTAACGTTTGCAGGATCTACATGGAACCACTTTTTGGTTTCTGGATCTCTAATAAAGACTTGATCGCCATACTTGAATGTGTTGCGGAATAGTCTAAACATTCTTGTATCAAACTTTTGTATTTTATACCACTGTTGCAGATACTGTTGTATAATAGTGGTTTCTGAATTTGTTGCTTTCTGTTTGAAATCGATTCGAAAGTTAGTGCCGTTCTGTTGATTCTTTTGTGTGCAAAACTCTGCGAGAATATCCAGTGCGGCATTGACTTCTGAGTCCATATCCATTACATTATACTGTCCATAGCGTTCCACACGATTTGGTGTGCCCATGTACACGTCTGGAAGATATGAAGAATAGTTAGAGCGTGCAGGACCGGCCTGACCGTTGCTGGCTCGTCCTGAGAACGGAGAGTAGCTGCCGTCTGGGTTGTTACCTGTTTGTACAGGTGTGAAATACTTTTTCCATGACATATGTTATCCCCTACTGTCCGATATTCTGCCTTTGCTTATGTCGCCACCGATGCTTTTGGTGTTTCTTTCAATCTTCTTGAGATAGTCTGAAGTCTGCGTCGTAGTTGCTAAAAGAGCATCCATCGTTCTATTTAAGCGATTTCCGCCTTCTCCGCCACCTGTCGTGGCTGTTGCGGCGGTTGCACCTTCTGGCAGGTCTAGTCCTTGATTTTCAGACAGCACACCGTTTAAATTTTCTAATGTGGTAACAAGGTTTTCCATTGCTTCTCTATAATTGTTCACGTTGTCAGAATCAAGTTCATTAAGATTTGCAAAGTCAGTTGAGTTAGCCGGCGTCTGCGACAAGGATGCATTCACAACTTGTTTATCAATACCAACTAGCTGTGATTCTAGTTCTTTTACTCGTTGTTTGCGCTCTTGTAAATTTTCCAGTGCATAGTCTAATTTGACATTGGCACCCATGAGCATGTCGTTAGTTACTGAGCTACCAGGCTGTGCAAAATTATTTTCTAACAATTGCAGTCTATTTTGTGCATTAGATACACTACGCTCTGCTGACAAAAGCCAATCATTTGCTTTGTCAAGTTTTTCTTTTATTTCAGAGGTTTGTGTTTCGAATTCTGCTTTTTCAGCTTCGGGATCGTTACCAAACAGTGCATCCCCTACAGTAGACAGTAATCCTTTTTTAGGAAGAACATCTAGATTAGAGATAGCTTCTGAAAATGAATTTATACTGCTGGCATTTTGCTTTACAGCATCTCCATCTATATCTGCGTCTGCAAACTGTTTTAGTTTGTCTAACGGGCTGTCACCGCCGAAGAATCCTGCAATACCTTCTGCCACACTGCCTACCATGTTGCCAATGCCGCTCACAACTGATCCTGCACCAAATGCAGCCATTGCACCTGTCATTGCAATCATACCATCCGCTGCGCTTTTTAATCTTGCGCCATCGAGGTCTTCGAAGCTCTTCATGCCTTCAGCAAAGCTAGGCAGTGCATTGCCTACTAACCATGTAGCGCCTGCAATGCCTGCGCCAATTAGCGTAATTGCTCCACCAACTGCTGCAGCACCTAACGCTATCAAAGGTGCTTTTGCTCCGGCGCCTGCTAGGGCATTTGTGATGCCTTCTAGAATTCCTCCACCGATTCCGCCCAGTGCTCCTCCAATGTTGCCGCCGATTTTGCCGCCTGTAGTTTGGCTGGGCTTTAGACTAGGTCCAGGTGCTTTTGTAGTTGTACCCCCGCCGGCAGTTCCGCCGAATAATCCGCTAAATGCTTTTCCGACTACTGATGTTACTGCTTTTGCAGCAAACAATAAACCAATACCTGCAACTAATGCATCTAAGACCGGACCCATAAATAGATCACCTATAAAGTCACCAATTTGTCCGCCAATATCGTCAACGATTTCTCCAAAGCTCATGCCTTTAAAACTTGCAATCCAATCAAAAAATTGATTAGCTAATTCTGAAGCTTGTTTTCCGAGCTCTTCCATCTTGGCTACGCCTTCTTCGCTTCCTAACCAATCACCTAGTGTTTTTAGTCCAGCGCCAATTGTTTCAAATACACCACTTTTTATAAATGCAGTGGTTATGACTCTTCTAGCTTCTCTTACTGCTCCTTCAATTTGATTCATACCGGTAGTAAGATCGTTTGCAGCGTTTGTTTCTGCGTTTGCTTTAGCAATAGCCTCTTCAATGAGTTTTTTGTTGACATTGCCGTTTTCGTCAAGGAATTGTACACCCTGCTTAGTCATTGCACTAAACATTTCCAACATTTCGCTGCTGACGCCATCTAACCCTGCAGAGCCTGCTTTCAATACACCTTCCATGTTTCCGGCTGCTTCTAATGCTGATACCATAGAGTCAACCTGTGTTTTTTGCATTTGACTGTCAAATTGATCTGCACTGGTAGATGCATCTCTAGCAGCTCGTCCTAGATCTGTGAGACCTTCGTAAACTCCTGGCATAGTAGCTGCCATTATTTGAGTTTCTCTTGTTAACGGCCCCATTCCTAACACTGCTTGCTTAACCGCTTGTGCTCCAGCTTCCCCGAATTGAGCAGAAGCCATTGCCATTGCTTTGTTTACTTTGTCCCTTTCCTTTTCATCTAGCTTGGCCATTTCCATTTGAAATGCAATATCGTTTTGCTTGGCCATTTGCTCCTGTTTAATTTGGTCAATATCTTTACCTGTCAGTTTACTCAGTGTGGTAAGATTTTTTGCGTAATCTGCGGCAGCGGCGGCTTGTGATTTGGCATCACGACGCTGAGCAACAGCTCCTGCACGATTTAAATTCTGATAATCGATAAGAGTTTCATTTATTTCTTCAAAGCTGAAACCCATATTCATAAGTTGCAGTCTATTATCTCCAAGTTCTCTGTTTAAATCAGCTAGACGTTTTGCACCGCCAGTAACAGTTCCGCCAAAGGATGAAAGATCTGCAGATCTATTTGCAATCAGATTTGAAAATTGGTCAAGTGTAAGATAAGTTTCAGCTGCGGCTAATCGCAAATCTGTTAAGCTGTTATTAAACGCTCCGCCTACACTGCTTAATTCTCTAAATGCAGTCATAGAATCATCTAGATAGCCGGTTAGTGGCGTTAGCAGGCTTCCTATTCCCGGAATGTGTCGGGCAAAATCAGAAAGTTGACTACCGCCACTTATAAGTTCTTTGGCAAAATTACCTACTCCAACTGAAGCGGCAACTAGTCCAGTTGTGATCATGCTTCCCGCTTTGCTTAGAGCACTCGCATGATTTTCTACGGCTTCGGTGCCTTCTTTTAAAGCTTCTCTGTTTTCTGTAACAACAGTGATAGAGTCGTCAAAGCTTTGGGCGAGCTTCTTGGCTTTTTCTGCACTCTTCTTGGGATCGAAGCCTTCTTTTTTGGCAAGGAATTCAACAGCCTTGACCAGACTTTCCAGAGTAGCTTCAGACGCGACGCCGCCTTTGCCTACATTACCAATGTCTACTGTTTCGTCTGCCAACTGCGTGATTCCTAGTTAAATGCGCATATAAATATATTATATATATAATGGTATAGTGTATTTATACGGAGCAAAAAATGCCAGAATTCGATCCAAACAGTTTTCAAGGGAATCAGCAAAATCCCCTTCAAAAGTACTTTAGACAGGCGAAAGTTTATATTACCCTGCCCAGCCAAGGGCAGTGGTATCCCAACGGGACTTTAGATTATCCAGAAAACGGTGAACTGCCTGTGTTTGCAATGACTGCTAAAGACGAGTTGGGCATGAAAACTCCAGACGCACTGCTAAACGGACAAGCCACTGTTGATGTTATTCAAAGCTGTGTGCCTAATATCAAGGACGCATGGCAAATGCCCAGCATTGATCTAGATGCCGTGCTTATTGCAATACGAATTGCTACTTACGGCGAGCAGCTTGATATTACTACGAAAATTCCAAACATCGGTGACGAAAAAGATTACGGTGTTGACCTAAGAACTGTATTGAATAAATTAGTCACAGTGCATTTCGAAAGCACTGTTTTTATCAATGACATGAAAGTCGAGCTGCGTCCGTTGACCTACAGAGAATTTACCAACAGCAGTCTCAAAACATTCGAAGAGCAAAGAATACTGAGATTAGTAAATGACGAAAGCATTCCAGAAGAAGAAAAGCTTGCTCGATTTAATCAAAGCTTTAAGAAATTGACAGACTTAACCGTAGACATGCTTGCCAATGCTGTTACCAGCATCTCTGTAGACGGAACAACAGTAACTGATCAAAATCACATCTCAGAATTCATTATTAATTCTGACAAACAGTTTTTTGGCGGAGTAAAGGATCATTTCGAATCGCAGAAAAAGAAATTTGAAATTGAACCCATGACTATTCATACCACTGAAGACGAACAAGAAAGAGGGGCACCTGAAACTTTTGAAATTCCTATTACGTTTGATCAATCAAATTTTTTCGCATAAGGATGCTTACCTGGAGCCTTGACGAAATTTTAGCGGAAGCTAAGAAATTAGAAAAAGAACAGAGTGCATTGAGGGAAGAACTTTTAAAGATCTGTTGGTACATGCGAGGTGGCGTTACCTTAGACGAAGCTTATGCTATGAGTTATCAGGATAGATCGATAGTGGGAGATATTGTTAAAGACAACATGGAAACCACTAAGAAGTCGGGCTTGCCTTTCTTTTAGGAATCAACATCTGCTTAACTTGGGCGGCAATACCCAGTTTCTTAATCTCAGCTGCAAGCGTCTGTACATCAACCTGTGCAGTAGACTGGCCTGCTTGTGTTTTCTTAAGATCAACATTATTGTTTGAACCTACAGTACCGATCTGCTCGTCTGATAATCCTGCTTGACTGAGAACATTCACAACACTGGCAGTGTCTGTAGGTGATCCCATTTTTTTCCAAATACGATTCAACTTGCCTGCTGTTACCTGTTGACCTAGTTCTTTGCCTACTGCCTTTATACCTTGACCTGCTTTTTCTGCACCTTTGCTGGCAACTTTACCGATAGCATCTGCGGCTTTACTTGCCATGCTCATTATGCCTGCTTCATAAAGTTCAAGCTCGTCCCATAGTTGTTCATCTAGTGATTCGCCAGTAGGTTTACCGAAAGCATTTGTAGTTAACCAATCTATAGCCCATTGTTTATCTTGACGTGATGCATTTTCCCAAGCATCATTGCCTATCATTTGTTTAAGAAAATTTTCTACCTCAAATGTATCGTTGCCTATAGCATCTTTTACTGCGTCTGGTCTCACACCAAAATATTCAGCGGCTTGTCTAGGATTCATGTCGCCATCTGCTTTCACAATATCAAAATCTTCAGGAGTCCAATCTTCCGCATCGACATTCATTCGAAGTTCATAAGCTTTTTCAAAATCTTCTAGTTCGTTCCAGTCTGCACCCTGTCTTGGATCAGCTTCTGGTTCTGCTCCTGTCTCTGTATCTGTAGAGGACGAAAATGTATCCTTAACACTTTTTAAGTTATCAGGATTCTTTTCTAAAACGCTAAAGGTGCCATCGCCGTTATCAACAACTGCTCTATCTGAAACACCTCTGGGCCAGCCTTCTGCTCTTTCGGCAGCAGCTTTTGCGGCTTGTTCCGTAGGATAGTTTTTGCCAGTAGTTACAGCATCAGCTTGAGGTTCGTTTGCGCCTGTCTCTGGATCTGTACCACCGTCTGGAACTTGATTAACACCAGTTGGTCCTTCCCCTCTAATGTCGTTGACGTAGTCTTGTGCTTCCTTACTGAAAGAACCTTGCATACCTCCGCCGTTGCTTTGAACTATTCTGTCGTATTCAGCAACTTCGTCCGGAGTTAAGAAAGTATTACCTTGCACAATCTTGCCTTCTATGCTGGCTGTGAAATCATCTGGGTAGTTGCCTTCGATAGTAACATTGTCTGCAAGTTTTTCCAACATGGCATCGTTCATAGAGCCCATGTCTCCCCACTTGGCAAACTGTTCATCAGCTAGATTGTTAGCAAACATCTGTCTAAACTGATCTTCACCGACTTGACTGAGATCAATGTCTGATAAATCAGCATCAACACTAAAGTCAGCTTCACCTTCAACTCCTGTAGGATCAATGTCAAAGCCATCCAACACAACGTTGCCGATTGCACCTGCAATAGCACCAATGGCCGCACCTTTGAGACCTTTACCTACCGCAGTGCTCAGTTTATCACCTTGCAGTGTGCTGTTGGCCATTCTCAAGAATAAACCTATTACACCACCTGATACCATACCGGCGCTTGCAAAGCCAAGTATCAAAGTCATTGCACCTATAATAAATGCACTTTTGGCAGGATTGCTTTTTGAATACTCTTTCCATGCATCAACACCAGCTAATATTTTTTTACCACCGGGCATAGAAGACACTTTGTTAGCAATCTGACTGCGCAGTTTGTCAAACTGTGCGTCTATGTTCTGTATAGGACCTGTTTCTTGTGCAGCCTTAGCTAGTTTTACAATCTCATCCTTCATCTTGGAAGTAACTTGAGCTGTGGCTGCACCTGTTTTGCCCAGTGCTGTTTTGTTGTCTACAGTGACTTCTTCTGCGTTTTGAAATATCTGTTGTATTTGGTCAGCTGTAAGTTCTGCTTCTAGTAACACAGAAAGCTGTTCCATTAACGGCCATACCTGTGTTTCCCAACGTCCTAGATATACCTGCTGACGCTCAGTAAGAACCTGCCAGCTTTCATTTAACAGTTGAGCAGATTTATATTCTCTTATGGTAACTTCTTGTAACTTCATAGTAAACTCGCTAGTTCTTGCTTTTGCTGATCAGTCAATGCGTCAAGCTGTTGTTTAATGTTCATAGGTATACCTGGAGTTTCGGGTTTATCACCTATCACAGGTTTGTCTTGAGGAGTAAATGGTTTGCCAGTATTAGGATTGATCAGTGCAGTTCTAGGCACATTCGCAGTAAACTCACCTGCTTGTACTTTTACATGTGCATCATCTTTGCCTTTGTCAATCACAACAGCTTCTTTTTCTTTGCCGTCTCGGCCTTTAAATTTCACTTGTTGATTAGGTGCAAATTTTATTTCTGCACTCTGCTCCCCGCTACCACCGTCAGTATCGCTGCCGGACGAATCGTCGTTGCCTTGACTCACACCTGAACGCTTGTTCATAGCTTCGGATGCAACAGTCATTAGAATGTCGTTTAGTTGCTGTTTGGTTAAAGTACCACTTGGAATATTGGCTTTGGTTTGATGTTTCTTGACTTGTTTAATAAACGTGCTCAGGTCTTCGCCAGTGGCCTGTTTCATGGTCTTTTGATTTTGACCAAGATACCCGTTAAATTCTTTGTGTAATATGTTTGCAGTATCACCTAGGTCAGCTTTTGAAGCAATATTAGCAGCTTTACTTTTAGCAGCACCACCGGGTACTTTGTTTAGCACACGTGAACCTATTTTTTTAGCAGCCTGTCCTATCATACCAGCAGGTACTTCATCCAGCTGTTCTATTTCGTTGATCTTCATGAATTTTCCAAACAATGATATAATATTTATCGATAGATAGAATATCTACTTCGTAGATATTAGTTTTCGCTTATCGCTCAAACTACATTTATCATTAAACGAAACGAAGTGAAGTAATAGTTTCATGTAGATCGTTTAGGTCAGACGGAACCTCTTTGGGTTCCATCAAAAAAAAGCTTCATGTGAGTCATGCTCATGCCGAGACTTTGGAAACAGGTATTTGGTTTATACACAACTCCCCGGGCTCTGACCTTTCCCAACCTGCGTCGACATTGCTTGCGCTACCCGTTGCCTCGTTCCAGTGCATACGGTTTTCGGGAGTGTTTGTGTTTTCGACTGCCGACAGTCAATCTATGTCAACCTACGCCCTGTGGGGTTTCGCTCAACATGTACGTGTCTGACTACATTTTCATCAGTTTTTCCACAGCGGAATTTTATCTGGCCCGCCAACCTTATGTGTCGGTTGTTTTGCCTTGTTCTTGTTCTAATAAAGCCTGTCTAAGTTTTTCTGATCCGCCTACCCTGACATTGATAATGCCATTGTAATAATCGTCGCTTTCTAATACTCGACGATCAAACTGCTCTCTTGCCTCAATGTAGGACATTTCTGCCCTGCTTTTACATAGATATAGAATTTCTCGTGTGAACTTGTCCTCGCCTAGTGCTTCAACATCTGCCTGTAGTCTATCCGAACTACCCCAATAAGTTTTCCAGTCTGACTCTTTGTATCCACGCCTGCGATTCTTTTTGCCTTTGAGAGGAGGTTTGCTTGTTTTGAACTTGGCTAGTTTTTTGCCTATGTATTTGCGCCCGTTGGTAGTATTGGTTATCAAGTAGACGAAACCTTCGTATTCATCGGATAGTTCGTCCACGGGTTCACCTTGATAAGTCCATTGCATGAACTTATATAACGTCGCGGCCTTGGTATCAGTCTGCCTTCTGACTTAGATCAACAATCGAAATAAACTGCTCTAAGCTGTATGGGATTGTCCCCGCTAGCATACCCTGCTATGCGTGTGCTACAATCGCCTTGTATGCCTTTCAGTAATGCTCTTTCCAGCATTGCTTGCCTATAAGTTAGATCGTGATTGGCTGTTTTTGCAATCGTGCCTGCTTCTGTGCCTTTTAGAGTTTGTAATGCAATAATGCCTTGTCCTACAGCTGGAGTGCAATGATGTACAGGAAGTCTAATCCAACCTCTGTCTATACCCAGTGTTTGCAATCCTGCTTCTGCTAATACTATAGCATCATATTCTCCGTTGTCTAGTTTTTCTAAACGTGTGTCAATATTTCCTCTAATAGGTTTGATTTCAACATTTAGATTTGAATAAAACTTTGATAACTGTGCAGTTCTTCTTGGACTGCTGGTGCCTAACCGAAATCCGTCAAAGATATTGCCAACTACTACATCGTATGGACTGTTTCTTTCTAATACCGCAGATATTTCCAAGTCAGGGTGTTCTACATCACCTGGCATGTCCTTTAAACTATGCACAGCAATATCTACTTGGCCATTTAACAGTGCAGTTTCGATAGCATTACAGAAAACACCTTTTCCTCCTATTTCGTGAATAGGAGTGTCGGCATTGATATCACCGTCTGTTTTTATAATCACAATCTCAGTGTCGCAATCTAGTTTACTGCACACAAGGTCAGCATAAGCCAATGCAAGTTTACTGCCTCTAACACCTATACGCACAGTCATTGATCTTCCGGTTTTTTGTCTTTGAGTTTTTGTTTTTCTTCTCGCAATTCTAAATTTCGAGCTTTTGCAATGTCTCTAATTTTTCTTGTGCATTGTTGCACGGCGGCATAAGCACGAAAACTGTGCTTGCGCTCCCACCATTCATTGGCTTTAAAGTATTCTAAGTATGCTCTTACTAACTGTTCGTGTAAATCTTCGTCACTCATCCTTATTCCACAATTTCCAAATCATTTGCATATGAAGTAAATCCATTCTCTTTGATAACTTTCAGCACATTATTCACACGACCTACCAGTTCGTCTTTGTGCGAAATAAGGAAAATGTTCTTCTTGCGTTCTCTGGTCATCTTCTTAAGAACCGCAATTGCATTTTCTACACCAGAACTGTCCATGCCTGAATCCACCAGCTCGTCAATAAACAACAAATTGATATTTTGATATAGGCTTTCCCAAACATCACGAAATGCAAAGCTCATGCCCAGTATCAGTCTGTTGCGCTCGCCTCTTGATAGGTTATCAAAGTCTAAATCCTGTCCCAGCTGAGTGATTTCCACACTCAAGTCGTTCTGGAATGTCACCTGATGAGGAAGTCCTAGCAAGCTCAAATAATATGTCAGTCGATTGTTTAGATACATTAGATTTTGATCAATAATCTTTTTGCGAATAAACGAATCCTTATTGGTTAACAGTTTCAACAAGAACTCTTGATGGTCTTTGAATTCGCTCAGGCTGTTAACTGTGTCCCAATTGATCTCCTGCATCGCAGTAGAATTCAACTCGTCTATCTGTGCCTGATAAGGATCATCTTCTGTTTCTTTGTTGGACAATGCCTGCGTTAGACTGTCAACATTGTTTCTGTGTTCGTATGCTTCTTTGGCGCTTTCATAGAACGTGCTGGGTCTACCGTTGATATCTCCGATTTTGTTTAGATCAGACAACACTAATTCCAGTTTGTCAGCAACTTCTGTTTGATATGCCATTGCATCAGACAGTTCTTTTTTCTTTCGAGATAAGATTTCTTCTTTTTTGTCTGCATGCAATGCCTGTCCGCAGGTATAACAGGTTGCGCCATCTAATTCACCAATGTCAGTCTCGGCTTTCTTTACACTTTTGTCTGCACGAAGCAGTGCGCTTTCCAGTGTGCTCTTTTCTTTGTTAAGGGCCGAGATAGCATTGTTCATCTCAGTCCAATTGTTAAGCTTTTCATGAGCTTCAAGTTCTGCATCAATGTCTAGATGTTCCAGTTCTTCAATGGCATCCTGCAATTTTTCACAGTCTTTCTTTTTCTTAGCCTGCCAAGCACGCTGATTTTGTTTTAGATTGTCAATTGTGCTCTGTATCTTCTTGTTAGACTCTTCAATGGCATTAATTTTAAATGTTTCTTCAGTGATTTTTTCTTTGATCTGTTTGATTTCGTCTTTGAGTTGATCAGCTTTCTCACTGAGGATTGTAATGCCCAACAGTTGTTCGATGATGTTTCGCTGATCGTTAGCCCGCATGCTCAAGAAAGGCTCTGTGTAAGTGTTCAGCGCCACAATGTGTTTAAACATATCGTGACTCATGCCTAACAGATGGTTAATGTCTTCTTGAGTTTTGCGGCTGTCGCCTTGCGATTCGTCTTCTTCTATCTGCTCTTCATTGTTGATAAAGAATTTCAGCACATTAGGAGAGCGACCCCGCTCTATCCTATAATCTGCTCCGTTCTTTTCAAAGGATAGGGTGACCAACATCCCTTTAGAATTAGTCTTATTGATAAGATTATTCCGTTTGATGTTGGTCAGTGCTTGGCCGTACAAAGCATAACTAAGAGCATTAATGATCGTAGTTTTACCCGTACCGTTGCGCGATCCTGAATCGTCACCTCCTTGGTCTAAATTTTCACCAAGCACTAAAGTTAAATTGGTTTGATCGAAATCCACTGCCTGGGTTTGATTGCCCACGCTCATGAAATTCTTAACAGTTAAATCCTTAATTTTTATCATTCTAGCCCGTTATAGATATCTAAAAGTGTTTTCTTGCTGTAATTTTCAGTGTCCAGCTCTGCAATTTCAGTAGACACGATTTGATCCACACTGCTGAATGCAGATATATCCAGGTCAGTGTTGATTTCTTCCATCTGCTTCTGAGGAATCAGTGTGATTTCTCTGCAATTGTACTGATTGATGTATGTTTCTTTGAGAAAATTAGCTTCTTCGAACGAAATTGGAATGTCAATGGTCACTCGAAGATGCATTTTAGGCAGAATTATGTCTGCACTGGGGTCTAACAGTTGGCTTAACTTGATTGTGCGATACTTAGGACAGTCTGCCCAGTTGATGTATTGTGGCTCAAGGTCATTTTCTTTGTCAATGATCATCATACCACGCTCGTCGTCCCATGCATCAGCATAGTTGTGCGGAAAAGCATTGCCAATATAGTGCACAGAGCCCTGCTTTTGGCGTTTGTGGAAGTGTCCTGAGAACACATACTCCTGATGTTTGAAGTGTTCTTTCTTTAGATCACCGTGATCGGGCATTTGTACCATGGCATTCATATAGAAACTGGGCAGTTCAAAGTGTCCAAACATGTATTTGCTTTTGATCTTTTCAATTTTCTTCCATTCATCGCCTACCAGCCACGGCACGATGGTCACATCGTCCTCGGTCACAATGGAATCGATAAATCTAATGCCAGGTATGTACCGTGCAAATGCTGTTGAGTTGACATTTCGCTTGTCTTTGTAGTATAAGTCGTGGTTACCATCAAAGAAAATAAACTGATCGAACCCTTCTCCCAGCTTTTCTAGACTGCGAATGGTAGAATCCATGGTGGTTAGATTTAAACTGTTGCGATTGTGATGCCAGTCACCGCAGAATATACCAGTTTCGCAACCATTTGCCTGCGCAGTTTCAATAAACCAGTCCACAAAGTCTTCACAGTCACGGTTATGTTGCTTAGAATTACTTTTCAATCCGAAATGGATGTCAGTAAATACAGCCGCCTTCTTAAACAAGTGTCAGTCCTCTTAGTTATACTACAAAAATATGACAGATTTCGCTAGTTGTCAATCGTTTTCTTCCTTTGGCTCCGAAGATTCTTGAGGAACATCAAAATCGCCACCGTCTACATCAGCTTCTCGCTTGAGTGCCGCTTCCCATTCGCCCGCATGCTGTCGAGTGTATGAAGGATTAAGGTCGTTCATTTCAAGAATATCGTCTCGAATGTTCTGATTGCGTTTTTCTATGTTGATAACTCTCACAAATGAGTTAGTAACCGCGGCTGTATAGTATGCAAATGGATTGTTTGACTTGGATTCGTCAAACTGCAAGCCGATCTGTGTCAATTGTAAGATTGCCTGCCCTTTCATTTCGTCATTATAGGTATAGCCGCGAACATTACCTCTAGTTGCATAGCGTTCCACCAGTTTCAGCCACATAAGTGCTAGTTTGTTTGTGGTCTGTCCGTGATCTTTGGAGAATTTACCAGTTTTTACACCGCCCTTCCAGTGGCTTTTGCCCACACAGATTAATTCCCCTTCGTCGTCGTACTTCCAATGCTGAAATGGAGGAAAATTCAGTTTGGTTTTGGTATCCGCAATGGTTTTAGGATTCTTTTTTCGACCGGGTTCATCTGGAATGTGATCAAATGTCATCACTCGAAAGATTAATTCTTCTTTGGTAATGTCTTTGGCAAACACTTCGCATTCTGCCTGTTTGATTTTTTCACCCGCTTCCTTGGAAGCCTCGTATGCTTCGTAGCTCAAACGTTTTGCCTTTTCCTGTTTAGCCTCTTGAACTGTGGTTGCGTTGATATCGCTGGTGCTGGATAATATGAGATCGTATTGATGATATTCCTGCCTTGAATAACTGTTGTATGTGTTCTTTGATTTGTGTATTTCTGCTAACAAGTCTCTGTTGTTAAGATAATTCTTTTTTCTCATATAATTATTATTCTCCTAAGTTACTATAATAATATACTCTGTTAATTTTGTCAACTAAATACATCATAATAAAGGAATTTAAATGGCCACTAATAATGCTACAGATATAATTCGTCAGAAGTACAGTTTTGACTCTGCAAATGCCAGTCAAATTAACAATGACTCCAAGCAATTTAACAGTGGGTCCTATGGCGAAGAACCTTCTACACGTCAACAAGCATTAAGAGATACTGGTGTTCCTCCGGGAGCTAATCCCACTGCTGCAAAAGCCGAAGTTGCAAAAACTCCGCAGTCTAGAGAAATAGATTGGCGAGTAAGTTTGCAAGTTCCTACGGAAATTAACAGTGGTCCTGTTTTATCACCGCTAAGAGAAACCAGTAACAAAATGGTATTTCCTTTTAACCCTACTATTATTTTAGGACATTCGGCAAATTACGATAGCATTACTCCAACACATAATAATTATCCATTTAATGCATATCAAAGCAGTCAAGTTGATCAATTTACAATTTCCGGAAGTTTTATTGCGGAAAATTCCGCAGATGCAGCATACTGGATTGCGGCAATACACTTTTTAAGAACAATGACAAAGATGTTTTATGGAAATGGCAGTAATGTAGGAAAGCCGCCTCCCATGTCAAGGCTGAACGGGTATGGTAAACACGTTTTCAATAATATTCCTGTTCTTATAACTAACTTTACAACAGATCTACCACAGGATATTGACTATATTCCCTGTATCGTAGACGGTGAAACAAATTATGTGCCTGTTGAAAGCTTGATCACTGTGAATTGTGTACCAAACTATGCAAGAACCAGTGTGAGTAAATTCAATCTAAGAGAATTTGCCGAAGGCAAATTTGTTGGCGGCAATGAAGGATTCGTTTAATGGCAAATCTAAGCGTATATTCTAATACAGAAATAACACCACAGGGATATCTAGGAGTTTTTGTTCCACAACCTATACCGGCTTCACGTGACGATATAGAATTTACAATTCTTGCTCAATATTCTTATAGACCTGATCTTCTTGCATTTGATCTGTATGGAACCAAAGACCTATGGTGGGTATTTGCCCAAAGAAATATGGATGTGTTAAAAGATCCTGTGTTTGATTTCATAGCAGGCACAAAAATTTACCTTCCACAAGAACAGAATCTCAGAAAAAGATTAGGATTCTAATATGTCAAAGCGTTTACCTATAAACAGCAAGTTCAATGTCGATAATATCGGTGTTGATGACATAAACGGATGGATTAACACAGCAGAATCTTTGGCAAGAAATTCCGGCTATAACACGGTGGGTAAATTTTCAACAATTCGCACCGTTACTAAATCTGTAAGCGAAATCACCGATGTTTTGCCTGCCACCCCTAGAACAGACAGATCAGTTGCTAATAGACAACCGGGTGTAGTCAGCAATTTTCCAAATTACAATCGCAGTGTTGTAAATTCCGCCGACAAAATCATTCAAGATCTAAATCAAGAAACCGGCGGCTCTACAGGAGTAATTGATTCCAGAGGAAAAACATTATCCAGTGCAATGGGCAGTGTTACAGATGACGATACTGGCATAGAATACGACAGAAAAAAAGAAAACAACGGAAGAGCATCAAATGCCGCCACTTCTTTGAGCAGTAATTTAAGTGTTGTGCCCAGAAGCTTCAACGATTTAAACACAGCATACACATCTCCGTTAACCAATGCGTTTGATTCCGGCAGAAATAGATTTCAAGATTTAGTTAATGGCACTTTGGCAAAAGTAGATCCAAATTTAGAAGCTGCTGCTGCTATAGGATTTGCAGTTGCCACAAACGAAGGCGGCATCAAAAGTCTTACAAAAAGATCCGGGTCAACAGCTGCCCTTGTGGGAATTCTTACAGGCAAAGTTGATTCGGTTACAGCGTCACAAAAAATAAGACAGATAACCTATCCTGAACGACGCAGAATGTCAACCACAGTGTCTAATGTTACTCGTCCATTCTCTGAAATAGACAGAGATTTGTCCAGAGCAATATCAAATCCAATCGATGCTTTAGGGCGTGCCACTGGCACAGACACCCGTGCAATCAAATTAGGCACAGGCATAGCCAAAGAGCTGGGAGTATTTGGTAGCCAACCTTCTATTGGTCCTAGAAACGGATCACAGAACGACAGAAATTACAACACTGTGTTAAGTAGCGGCAATAATTTTGAACAGCCTTCCGCTGTTAATGACCCTAGAATACAAAACATTATAGGAAGCAAAAATGCTGCTCTGATAAGTTCGGGTGCAAGCAACACAGACGATCCTGTGCAAAATTTATCAGTGTTAGGAAAAAGTCTAGCTGATAATTACGAACTAGACAAAACAAGGGTGTATGATTATTCCCAAAAAGAAGTAGCCAGCTTTGTGGGAGGAGACTTGGATCAAATCAATGACAGAATAAAGTCCGAAGTTGCTGCCACAGAAGAAGAATTGGCAGGTTTTTCACAGCCAAGAGGCACCATACAAAAACAAGCAGAAGCACTGCGTTCACTGGGACAGCCTGAAAAGCAAGGTAACGACGGCAGCACCAAATTTGGAAATCAACTTGCCAAATATAACACTTACAATTATGTTCTTACCCTTGGAATTCTAAATGCAGAAGAATTTAACAATCCAAAATCGCTAGGCGAAAGAGGATTCAGCCAAATTATCGCAAAAAGCGGTGGCGGCGAGTTAGAAAAAAGAATTACAACCCTAGAAGAAGATGGACTTAGCCGCGAACTAGGCGGAACTGCACACGCAGAATACTTTATTGATGATTTAGAAATAGATGTTGTAATTGCACCCAGTCAAAACACGGGTGTGGGTGTAGGAACCAATATAACTTTCAATCTAATCGAACCATACAGCATGGGCAAATTCCTAGAAGCAATTAAACTTGCTTCAGAGGAACTGGGATTCAAAAATTTCTCCAAAGTGCCATTCTGCTTGAGAATTGAATTCAAAGGTTACGACCAGTACGGAAAGCCTGTTGCAGATTCTAGCACTATTAAACCTAGATACTTCCCCATAATGATCAACAATGTAGAGTTTGAAGTTAGTGGACAAGGAAGCACATACGGAGTGAGTGCTGTTGCTTATAATGATGTCCCCCATGAAGACATGATAAACTCAGTCAAAACAGATGTTAAAAGCAGCGGAAGGCTGGTCCACGAAGTTCTAGAAAATTCATTGGAAAGTGTTGCCCGTAACATTAATTCTCATGTGGAAACACTCGAAGAAGAAAAGAAAATTGCAGGTTATGATAGGGTTCTTATATTATTCCCCAAAGACAAAAAAGCAATTCCAGAAGCAGTCAATGGAACAGGTGTAAATCAACAAGATTTAATCACAGTGCAGGATCAAGAAACCATAAGACGTGGTACAACGGAAAAAGCAGAAGTTGATGATCCGGACACTGTTCAGGTAAACAAAGAAAACCTGTTTTCGTCTCCGCCTAAAGTTTATAAAACACTGAAAGCATGGAGCATGAACAAAAACAATGTAAACGAATTAGGACTTAGTCCTGTTGCGGTTGATTCTAACCAACCCAAAGGTGCTGACTTTCCTTCGGCAGCACAATCCAATGATCCGGAAACACAAATAAACGACCCAAGCAAAGCTGAAACAGCTCCGCCTGTTAAATCAGCAGTTTTTCAATATGAGCAAGGCACGCGAATCACAGAAATCATTGAAGATGTTCTACTAAGCAGTCAGTATGCGTTTGATGCGCCTGGTGAAAAGAGGGAAGACGGTAAGAAAAAATGGTTCAAAATTGAAACTTACACGTTTATTGAAACAGACGAAAAAGTAGAAGAGTCAATAGGCCGTCCCCGAATGACATATGTTTACAGTGTTATTCCTTATTATCCAGACGAAGCCAAATTCCAAGGAACCAAAGAAGCTCCAACAAACACCAAAGAATTAAAAGCAGTTGCGTTGAAAGAATATGATTACATTTACACTGGAAAAAATCAAGATATTATCGACTTTGATATTAACTTTAACAATGCGTTTTTCCAGTTGGTTATGAGTGATTTAAACAAAGGTAACAGCAAGCCCGGCAATAGCACCAAAGGAACAGAAGAACAACCTGAACCTGCACTTACCACAGAAAAATCTGAAACAAATAACGAACAAGGTGGGAGCGTTTCTTTAAGTCCAAGACTGGACAGAGTTATACCTAAAGGACAGCAGCTTGGACCGGAAAATTCTGCCAAACGTAGAATGGCAGAGCAATTCCATGACAGACTTATCAATTCAGAAGTTGACATGATAACCGCAAACATGCAAATTTGGGGAGATCCTTTTTATATTCCAATTGACACAGGAAATAATAGGGACGAAAGAGCAGGACCAAATGCAACCCAAAGCGGCAGCATGGATTACACTTATCATGAAGTTTGCTGTAATGTAAACTTCCTTACACCTTTGGATTATCCAAATAAACCCGGACATTTTGTAATGGATTTTCCGGAATTAGTTAGACCGTTTAGCGGATACTTTCAGATATTAGCAGTTACCAATTCATTTAGCGGTGGAAAATTTACCCAAGAACTTAAATTAGTTAGACGCCCTAGACAAACAGATAAAGAAACGGGCACCAAAGGAGTTACAGGAGGAACCACACTAGGAGGAAGTGCCGGCGATTTTGACGGCGTTTCCTTTGGCGGACGCGGTGACGGTAATGCAGAAGTGCAAGCCCGCAAAGAACAAGCCGCTAAAACTAGAAGGCAGACGCAGGCATCCCAACCCGACGTAACTGAAGAAAACTCTAGAGGAACTCGATACGAGCAACTGATCGCAAAGAAAAATAAGACCAAAGCAAGAGTGCAAGGACAGCAATGACAACTACAGTAGTAATTGCATTAGGAACAAATGATGACGAAACAACAACATCATTAACCACAGAAAACATAACAAAAATAATAGAATCTCTTACCGTTAGAGGATACGAAACCTTTGTGGTTGTACCGCCTAACACTGAAGAATATTCTTCTCAAAACAGTGCAGTTGTGGCAGGTGCAACAGGCGCCACAGTATACGATATTACTGACAAATACAGCATACCAGAACCCAGACATTTAACAGCAGAAGCCGCCGCTGAAATACGAAATACATACCCGGATGCCTTGCTTGTTGGCGATCATAATGCAGTAAGAATAAACGGATTTAAGTCAACTGAAGTAGCAAAAACCACCAGCACATCTGCAGACATATTGCGTCGAGTAGAAGAACAAATGCCCGACCCAACAGACGGTGTTACAGAAGATGCAAATAACGCTGTAACAATTACTCAGCAAGACAAACAGTTGCTGGATCTTGTAACCAAAACCAACTTAGCAGGTAACACTTATTACTCGTATTATCTTGCACAAAAAGAACCTAGACTAACTGAATGGACACTGGAACAGGTGCAGTTGTTTCAAGCAAGATTACTTAAACGAAGCGGCAAGTTAGGAACCAGCAGTGCAGTAGGCAAATATCAAATGATAAAGAGTGCACTCAAGAAAGCATACACCTATCTTGGCTTAGACCCAAAAAAAATTAGATTTACCGAAGAAATTCAAGATGCTTTGATGATTGCTAGGCTAGAAGACGTAAGAAAGCTTAAAGACTGGAAGGCAGGTAAAATGCCTGACAGTGATTTTTGTATACAACTAGCTATGGAATTTGATGCAGTGCCTGTTCCTAGACCCATACAGCCTAATGAAGTTAAGCAAGGCGTACCGCCCGTGGCTCTTATGAAAGGACAAAGTTTTTACAGCGGTGAATATATTTTCACAGAAGGGCACAACTTAGATTCATTTTTGCAAACACTAAGTGATTTAAGAAAATCAGGACCTGGAAAAGTTTCAAAAGTTGATGTTACACTGGGAAGCAAAAACAGTGCAGCGCCACCTACTGGACGTTCTTACAAAAGAACTGCTGAAGTTGCAACAACTGGCGGTGACAGAGTATTAGGCGGCCGACGAGTTAATACTAACCCTAATGAAAAATTAAATTTACCTGAAGCAGAAAATGTGTTTGAATATCAAAATGTGGATCCACAAGATGACAGGTATGATTTTAGAACAGGAAAGCAAGTTAAAGACGTAGGAATTAACGAAACTAACCCTGTACTAGAAAAAGAAAATTACACTGTTAGCGGAAATGATCCTTTATTCAATGCAGGAAATGCGCCTGAATTTACTCCTGTTTCTGCTACATCAATACCACCAAACAATACCATGGTAGATTATGAAACACAAGCACCTATAAATCCTACACAAGAACAAAAAGTAGAGTCAGCAAAAAAGATAGTGGATGAACTTAAAACACAAGGCATTACAGATCAAAGAGAACAAGCAAATATTCTAGCAGTGGTGGAAAACACCAGTCGGTTAAGCCATCGCACAACCAAAGTTTATTCTGGAGTAACAAACACAACTATACGCAGTGACTTTGGGTCTAGAGTCGCAAGTTATTCAGACACAGAACTAACCAGCCTCAAACAAGATCCCGAAACATTTTATGATGCAGTATATGACGATATCGGAGGCTATGAGTATAGAGGACGCGGATTTATACAGGTAACCGGTAGAGATAATTATGTAGAACTAGGCGACAAACTCAATATAGATTTAGAAAACAATCCGGATCTTGCATTTGATGAAAACACAAGTGCAAAAATCACCGCAGATTTTTATGCAACTCAGGATAACAAAATCAATTTAACCAGTACACGAAATTTGTATACAGCAACTAAAGGATACGATCCTTACATCACTACAGATCCAGTCTTGAGATCTAAAGGCATAAAAGATCTCAAGAGCATAGATGCACTATCTGATACTTGGTTTGCAGAATTAGAAAGACTAAATCCTACACAACCTCAGACAAATACCACAACAAGCTTTGTTCAGCTTGCCGACGGCGGACTAGAAGGAGTGTCAGACAAGCCTTTACCAACTGGCAGAAGTTTACCAAGTCCTAGCAACACTTTAGAAATTACCCAAAGTATCCAGGATGAAATAGATTCTGTGAATGACAGTGATTATAATGAATTATTAGCGGCTGAATATTTAGGTGAAACGGATACAGATATAATAGACATAACAACCGGTGCTTCATTAGGCAAAAAACCTAATCCTAGCAAGATTAAATATGATGTAAACGGAGATATATTTTACGATGATCCTGGATTTAAATTTGCAGGTAATGGAAGCGGAGCAATAACGAATGTATAGTTATTCTAGAACCAGGGTTAAAGATGCACCTATAAGAGGATCAGGTCCTTACGAAGCAATGATAGTAAATCATCTTGACCCTTATATGCAAGGCAGTTTAGAGGTAGAATTACTCAGACAAAGCAGTGCGGCTAATACTCCGGAACGCAGCGGACAGTTAGTTGTTGTGAAGTATCTATCGCCGTTTTATGGAGTCACCCCTGCCAGCGGACTTAAAGAAAACGACGGTTATGAAAATACCCAAAAGAGTTATGGCTTCTGGGCTGTGCCACCAGACTTTGGCACACGAGTTTTAGTGATATTTGCTGAAGGCAATCCTGCATACGGATACTGGATAGGGTGTATCCAAGACAACAACATGAATTTCATGGTTCCAGATGGCAGAGCAAGCACAACGGCTACCACTGATGCAACTCCTGGAGACTTACAAGGTAAGAAATTGCCTGTAGGCGAATATAACAAAAAACTAGAAACTGGCGCAAAAATTGATCCTAACTTTTTTGATAAACCATACAACAAAGATTTCACAGGTGTATTAACAGTTCAAGGACTGTTAGATGACGAAGCCCGCGGTACAACCACAACAAGTTCTAGAAGGGAAGTGCCTAGTATGGTATTTGGCATGAGCACACCTGGACCACTTGACAAACGTAAAGGTGCGCCCAAGGCAAAGTACGGAGAAAGCATCGGCGGAGCAGACATACCATACAATCGTCTAGGTGGTTCCAGCTTTGTAATGGATGACGGAGATGACAAATTTATCCGTGCTACCCATGCAGAAGACGGTCCTCCTATATACATAAACCGTATAAGAAAAGAAGGCGGTGGCGACGAAACAATTCCCCAAAATGAATTAACCAGAATTCGCACACGAACAGGACATCAAATACTTTTACATAACTCAGAAGATTTAATCTACATAGGAAATTCACGCGGCACTGCATGGATTGAATTAACGTCAGATGGTAAAATAGATATTCATGCACAAGACAGCATTTCTGTTATGAGTGACAATGATATAAACTTCACAGCAGAACGAGATTTTAATGTCGATGCTGGTAGAAATGTAAACATAAAAGCCAGTGCTCGTTGGAGTGATTTCAAGAGCGTTGAAGAAGATTTGGAAAGCGGCAGGGTACAGATAGAAAGTGCGTATAACACCAATTTACATGTTGGTAGAGATCACAAAGTCACTGTGAAAAGAGATAGACATTTGTATGTAGAAAATGAATATAAATCAAATGTAGGTGGTAGCATCAACATTGGCGGAGGCGGAGACATGATGATGAAAACCGCCGGTAGCGTGCATACCAATGCCGGCGGTAGTGTGTTTACCACCAGTGACGGAAGCACACATAACATCACCGCAGGCAACGTCTATACCAAAGTGGAAGGTAAAATGCATGTGCGTGCTGGCGAAAGCATTCAAACTAACGCAGGCACAGATATTCACACCATTGCCGGCAACAACATGTACACACGTACAATAACCGGAGCTATACATACCACCGCTGAAACAGCAGTTTTCAATGAAACTATTTTGGCAGAGCCCACAAACGGGGAAATATTAGGAATTCACAACACCACACCGGCTGCAATGTTTTCTAATGCACTGCTAGGAATAAACAGCATCACACCTGCAGATATAAGGATGAAAGCAGATACTGAAATACATCTACAAGGCGGTAGTTTAATTTCGGGAGATGCAAGCGAAGTGCATTGGAACAGTGGTAAAACTGTAGACGCACTTCCTGCGATTCCTGCAGAAGATCCTGTACCAGCAGAATTTGCATTCCAAGCAGAAGATCCAAAGTCAGATGCCGAGCCGGTTAAGCCGCTACCCACAATCACATTGCCATATGTAATGCCAGGTGTGGATCAACCTATACCATATCCTAGCATTCTTGCCAGAGCACCTCAGCACGAACCTTGGCCACATCATGAAAACTATAATCCGCTTCAATTTAAGAGGGACCAAACTGACAGAGAAGCAACAGGAGCTCTTGTAACTGCTGATAGATTCCAAACTCCAGACACGTTCTTGAAAGGCAAAACCAACGGAGAAACCACTGTGCGTGTTATGGGTACAGGCGGTAATCTAAGTTCGCAAAATGTACCAGAAGAAGGTGACGGTTCTGGATCTGATTATAGAAACAGTGATAGTTTTGATGATTCTGCAGCTATAGGTGAAGGACAGGTTGATCCAAGATTAAAGAGCAAGTCTGAAATAAGTGGTGACACTGACTTCGGTGCTCCTGGCGTTGATAAAGAAGAATTAGTTTATGAAAATCGGAATGCCACCCGCAATCTTGCTTGTGATCCTATACTAGAAGAATTATTAATCAAAGTAGCTAAAGAATTACAAGTGAAAGTGCATATCACCAGCGGCGGACAAATGCCTTATGATGAATGTATTGCACGTGGCGGATATAAAGCGCAGAATTCTAAGAAATGGTATGTGGGCGGCAAAGCTGTCAGAACAGGTTCTGTAAGACACGATGGCGGAGCAGCTTGTGACTTATACCTTACAAAAGACGGTATTCAAATCCCCAGCAACAATCCTATATTCAATAAGTTCGTGGAATTGTTTATGAAAAACGGCGGCCGAGCAGGAGGATCAAGTCCTTCGTATATGGGTCCTTATGTAATGCACCTTGATATTGTTGGTTCAGATAGAGGCGGTGGCGTTGTGTGGTTAAGCACTAGAGAATTTGAACGTGCACTGCGCAAAGGTCTATCACAGCAAACTGTACCGCTTCGTCCTGGTACGGTTGCCTAGGTAAATAGTACTATGAGCACTTTAGAAAAAAATCTTTACAAAAGAATAATTGTTCCGGGCAAACCACAGCCTAATAAATCTGGTACAGCATATCGGGGTTTTTCTACACTTAACCCTAATTCTAAGGAATATGCTCTTTACGATTTTGAACTAGTCAAACAGGATCTAATAAATCACTTCCATATACGTCAGGGAGAAAAGTTAAGTGACCCCGAGTTTGGGACAATTATCTGGGACCTTCTATGGGAACCATTCACCGACGAAGTAAGAGATGCTATTCTTGATAATGTCACAGAAATTTGTAATTATGATCCTAGACTGCAAGTCACACAAATTCTTGTTGACACCTATGAAAATGGCATAGAAGTCAATTGTTTTCTTACCTATGTTCCGTTCAATCTTTCAGAACAACTACAGTTCAAATTTGACCAAGCAAATGCTCCAGTAAATTAAATGCTAGTTTAATTTTTGCTGATAAATATCTTATATTATAAGGAATATCTATATGTCGTCTACTGATAGACAGTCAAGGTTGTTAGTAACTGAAGATTGGAAGAAAATTTATCAAAGTTTCAGAAATGCGGACTTCCAAAGCTACGATTTTGACAACCTCCGCAGAACAATGATAAACTATCTTAGACAGAATTATCCTGAAGACTTTAACGACTACATTGAAAGCTCTGAGTATCTTGCACTCATAGACCTTATCGCCTTCCTTGGACAAAACTTATCCTTCCGTGTAGATCTCAATGCTAGAGAAAATTTCCTTGAAACAGCAGAGCGCAGAGAAAGTGTGCTCAGACTGGCAAAACTTATTTCTTATAATCCTCATAGAAACAAGCCTGCAAACGGACTGTTAAAGTTTGACACTATTACAACAACAGAGTCTGTCAAAGACAGCACAGGAACTGATTTATCAGGCACCACCGTGTTATGGAACGACCGGGCTAATCCCAACTACTTCGAACAGTTTGTTAAGATTTTAAATGCAGCACTTCCTGCCAGCGGCGGCATAGGACGTCCTTTGAAAAATGCAAATATTCAAGGAGTCAGCACTGAACAATATAGATTTAACAGTCTAAACACAGATATTCCTGCATACGGATTTAACAAAGATGTTGAAGGACTAACCACACGATTTGAAGTTGTAAGTACATCACTTGATGGGACCAGTATTGTAGAGGAACCGCCACTTCCAGGTAATAACCCTAGCTTCCTGTACAGAGACGACGGACAGGGAGCAGGTAGTTCAAACACAGGATTCTTCATGCATTTCCGTCAAGGAACTCTTGAAAGTGCAAACTTCACAGTTAACAAACCCATCCCAAATCAGGTAGTAGGAATTGATGCGGCAGATATCAATGACAGTGATATTTGGGTATACGGAACTGATTCTAATGGGTTTGAAACAACCCTATGGACTAAACTGGACAGTGTGGAAGGCAACAACATAATTTATTCAAGCATTTTTGAAGACACAAAAAATGTTTATGCTGTGAGCACCAGAACAGACGACAGAATTAATTTGGTATTTTCAGACGGTGTGTTCGGCAATTTACCATCTGGCAGTTTTCGTATATATTATAGAACATCTGACAATCGAAACATGGTTATAAATCCCAGTGCGCTTCAAAGCATTTCGGTTGAAATTCCTTATATCAGCAGAACAAACAAGCAAGAAGTTTTGACAATAGGGCTTAGCCTTAAAACAACAGTAAACAATTCCAGACCGAGCGAAACTAATTCGGACATCAAAGCAGATGCTCCTGCAACATACTACACACAAAACAGATTGATCACAGCAGAGGATTATAATGTAGGACCTCTTGGTATTGATCAGGACATAATTAAAACCAAGACAGTTAACAGGATCAGCAGTGGCATAAGCAAATACCTAGACTTAAAGGATCCTACAGGAAAATATTCAACAACCAGTTTGTTTGCCACGGACGGTGTATTGTACAAACAAGAGTTCGTGGAAAAAATAAATTTTGATTTTGTTACACAAGCAGATATTGAAGGTGTAATTTATACGGAAATAGAACCGTTAATTAACAGCAATACTGTTAAAGCATTTTATCAACAAAACTTCAATAGAAAAAATATTGAAGATCTAAATGCTACTTGGAGACAGGTTACAAACTCCACAAATAGAAGCACTGGTTATTTTCAAGAAATCCTAAACACTGCACAGCTATTCACAGCTGCTAACGGCACGCCTATTCAAGGTGCGGCAGTATATCCTGTTGCATCATATGCACAAAACAATTTAAGTTTCTTTGAAACCGGCGCACTTGTAAAATTTAAAGCGCCTAAAAATCAAAATCAAGTACAACAGTATTATCTAGAAGACGGAACATTAACCACTTTGGCAACTGCTCCCGGTGCAAGCCTTTATAACTGGACAATAGTGCAATCAGTAAACAACGATGGAACTGCAATTGACGATAACGGATTTGGTCCAATTGTGTTTAATGACATTATTGCAGAAGGGTCTGTGTTGGTTGAGATACTTCCTAGATATACTCGCAGCATTTCTTCAGATATCAAGCGACAAATAGTAGATAGAGCATTTGCTTTTAGAGATTTTGGATTGCGTTACAGTCAAGAAGATCGCGAATGGAAGATTATAACCGCAGAAAATATTAATACCTATTCTGGATTTTCAAATCAAAATGCAGGAAACAACATCGGACAAAATCTTGACTCTAGCTGGATTTTCTATTTTCAAACAGACGGTAGCAAATACACAGTGTCCTATAGGAATCTAAGGTATGTATTTGAAAGTGCCGACGAAGTAAAATTCTTTTTCGACAGTGCTGATAAAATATATGATCCTAAAACAGGACAAGTACAAAAAGACGTAATTAAGGTTCTAAATATTAATACTCGTCCTAATGCAACACAGCCTTTCAATAAAGACTTTGACTGGAGTATTTCTGATGCATACAAAGATGCAGGCGGATACAACGACACTCGTAAAATTCAGTTGGCCCTGTTTGACAAAGACGATGACGGCATTGCTGACAATCCGGATATATTCAAAGACATAGTAGACGAGTTTAATGTTCCTCTTGATAAAAGATTTATATTCCAACAGAGATATGCAACTTCTGACGGAGTAGACGATTATCGATATTTTGACAATTCTGACAACACTGTTAAAATCAGACAAAATGAAAAAGATCCTATTAACCCTAGTGTTGAGTCAGAAGGACAAGTATTCTATTTTTCAGATTTTGATTTGTTCAAAGTGCTGAATAAGTCGCAAAATAATATGACAGTGACAACCGATTATCGTGCATTTGTAGGCAGAGATAAATTAAAGTTCCAATATGTTCATGTAGCCGATCAAAACTACAGAATTGATCCGAGCAGAAGCAATATAATGGATACATATCTGTTAACAAAAAGTTATGACAGTCTAATGAGACAATTCCTGGACGGTGGCATAACTGAAAAACCATTGCCACCTAGCACAGATGAACTATTTTCAACCTATGGCACAGCCTTAAATAAAATCAAAAGTATCAGCGACGAAATAGTATATCATCCTGTTAAGTATAAGATACTGTTTGGCGACAAAGCTGACAATAACTTGCAAGCCACATTTAAAGTTGTGAAAAACAGTGAAGTTTCTGTAAACAACAATGAATTAAAAGCAAATATAATTGATTTAATAAACAGATTTTTCAGCATAGAAAATTGGGATTTTGGCGAAACATTCTACTTCCAAGAACTATCCACATACATAATGAATCAACTTACTCCGGAGCTGGTAAGTTTTGTGATAGTCCCTACTCAAGCACAGCAAACATTTGGAAGTTTATTTGAAGTTAAATGCGAAAGTGATGAAATCTTTATAAATGGTGCAACAGTAGACAACATAGAATTTATAGATGAACATTCAGCCAGTGCGTTGCAATCTACTGGCAGGGTGTTTACAGGAATCAGTGCGCCACAACAAGGTGTGATAACAAGAACAACTTCCTCACCGTCAATACTGCCAAGCTCAACTGTGTTAACAAATATAGATACTGGAAATACAGGAGGCACACTTGTTCCCTCAGCCGCTGTCGAAGAACAGTTAACTACCGAACTTGGTGATCCATTTGAAGGAGTGTTAGGAAATCTTGATCCGATTGATCCGACATATAGCCTAAGTGCACCATTGGTTGTAGATGAAGGAGATTCGTTTACAGTAAATCTTACAACAACTGATATTCCAGACGGAAGTGTCCTAAGTTATAATATTACTGGTATTTCTGCTAGTGACATTGGTGGTGAGCCATTAACTGGGCAATTTGTAGTTAATGCTAACAGTGCATTTGCTACATTTACTTTGACTAATGATTTAGGATTAGAAGGTCCGGAAAAATTTGTGCTCACACTGAATAATCAACAGGCATCTGTAGAAGTACAGTTCTTGGATACCAGTGTGCCAACAGACCCTGTTGATCCTACAATTTTAGCAGTTTCTAACACAACTGGAACTTACCCAAGCCGGACTTCAATCATCGATACCAGTACAACTTTGAGATTTATTGCTGATGCTGATCCTTATCCTGCAAAAGCAGGAATCCCGTTAGTCAATGACGGTGTTACTGCTAGAGAATTTTCAGACAGCACTGCGTTAATCACTGATAAGACATATGACGTGACTTTTGATTTTAAAGCAGGTAACAATCTATACAATAGCACTAATGATACATTTGATACGCTACCATTACCTAATCCAGAAGTTCTGGGCACAAACTCGGTAGGAATAATGCTTAACGGTGTTGTGTTCCACGGACCTGATTTTGTGTCTTCTACCTTGCCAGGCGGTAGCAATGTAGCAGAATCTGGGTTTGTTTGGAACTCTGTGTTTAACGGCAACCTATTTGGCGAAGACGGCGCCGGCGGCTATCCAGAAAGCAATGGTGAATATCATTATCATAATGGCAAGTTCTTATATAGAGCATGGAACAATGAAAAGTTTATTTCGTCCAGCAGTTATTTTGCTGACACTGCTAGCAACGACGGCGACAATCTTAGACACAGTGACGGCCATTCTAAGATAGTAGGATTTGCATTTGACGGATATCCCATATACGGACCATTTGGGTATACAATTCCTGGCGATAACACATCGGGCATAAGCCAGCAAAGTTCCAGTTACAGGACTAAACCGTCGGCTGCATCTGGTAGAGGTTATTTGTACTCTGAATTGCCTGCAGGCACATTTGTACAGGACTATGAGTATATAGAAGGACTTGGGTCGCTGGATGAATACAACGGAAAATACTGTAAAACCCCTGATTATCCTGCAGGAACATATGCTTACTTCTTGACATTTGAAGATGGCGACTTAAACACACCAGTATATCCTTATATCGTTGGTCCTAGCACACGAGATCAAAGAACACCTACAGGAACAGTAACGCAATTAACAAACTTTGGACAAACCTATTCAATTGCAGTAACCAACAATGGTGCAACTGCATATGTGTTAGCGGGTGCCGACAGAGCGGGATTAGTTGACGGCGAGAATCCTACGGTGACAGTTAATATAGGTGATACATTAGAGCTAAACATGAACACTGTTGGATACAGACTTTACATCAAGACAGCAGCAGTTATCGGAACAGGAAGCGCAGTTACAACTCCTGTTGTTAGCAGTAATGGTTCAGAGACAGGAACTATTTCTTGGACACCAGATACAGCAGGAACATATTATTATGTTGCTGAAAACAGCACAAGCATGATCGGCGAAATCATAGTACAATAAGAGGTTATATTTAATGTCATCAAACAGTCAAAACGAATTTGGAGCACCAACACAGGGAGAAAGCAATCGCACTAGTGCAAGATTTCTTCCTAGGTTTTTCAGATCGGAAGCTAATCTCAAATTTTTGCAGGCAACCGTTGATCAATTAACGCAACCAGGTGTTGCTGAAAAATTAGGCGGGTTCTTTGGAAGAAAAATTGCCAAAGGTTATAGACCTGGAGATGTTTATGTAGGTGATGTTAACAGCCAACGAGAAAATTATCAACTGGAACCTGCTCTGGTTATCAAAAATGAATTAGGTAATGTAACATATTATAAAGACTACAATGATTATATAAATTCGCTGTCGTTTTTCAATGTGAACACTGCTAACCACGACAAGTTGAATCGACAAGAAAGTTATCCGTGGAATCCCAACATTGACTGGGACAAGTTTGTAAACTTTCGTGAATACTATTGGCTACCGGACGGTCCCCTAAGTGTACCTGTAAGAGGACAAGCTAGAGAAATCCAAAGCACGTTTACTGTTTCCGTTGAAGAAGCAGATGGAGATTTTTCCTATGTGTTTAATAATAAATTCACTCGCAACCCTAGCCTGAAGTTGTATAGAGGACAAACATACAGATTCGAAATTAACTGTCCTGGACATCCTTTTGCAGTAGCAGTTACTAGAAGTTTCACTCCAGGAAATGCAGTGGTCGTTGCAGGCAACGAAGGAATCAGACAAGACGGTCTGTTTGGCGCAGATTTATATGGCAATAATTATGACATAGGTGATTGGCTGGTGTTGCCAGACAGCGGAAGCGTGACGTTCGACGATGATGAAAATGTGAGCACTCTTTATCCAGACGGTATAAGAAAACTGGGCGAAGGCGGAGAAGAAATTGCAAACGTTTATATCGAACAAGGAGTCCTAGAGTTTACTGTGCCAGTAAATTCTCCAGATAGACTTTTCTACATATCTAAAAATGACATTGACGTTAGCGGCCTGTTCAAAATATACGACATTGAAGAAAACAGTTTTATTGATGTCGAAGAAGAAGTTATAGGCAAAAAATACTACACCAGTTCAAACGGTGTTGAGTTTACAAATGGACTTAAGGTATTCTTCAGAGGAGTTACAGAACCCGTAACATATCAAGAAGGAGAATATTATGTCGAGGGTGTAGGTCATGCAATTAAACTGATACCTGCAGATGACTTAGTAATCACACAAACATACAGTAACGATGTTTTGCAACCTTTTGACGAACAAGCATTTGACGAGATGCCATTCGGCGCGGCCAATTCTTATCCTGTGAAAAAAGACTATCTCACCATAAGTCGTGCCAGTAATGATCTTAATGCTTGGTCAAGATCTAACAGATGGTTCCATAGAGATGTAATAGAACAAAGTTATGTTTACAATGAAATACCAATTGATGTTGAAGAAACAGGAAAAGCAAAGCGTCCTATTATAGAATTTGAACCCGGGTTAAAACTTTATAATTACGGAACATTTACAAAACAGAGTGTTGATGTTATAGATACATTCACCACTGATGTCTTTAGCACCGTCGAAGGCACAACTGGTTACAATGTCGATGGCGTAGAGTTGATAGCAGGTATGCGTGTGCTATTTGCCGCAGACACAGATATCATTGTTAATGGTGCAATATATGAAGTTAAATTTGTAAAAGTTGGAAACGAAGAAAGAATTACATTTGTAGAGACCGCAGACAGTTTTCCTTTGGAAAATGAAAATGTCCTCGTAAAACAAGGCAATCAGTTCGCAGGAAAACTTTTCTTTTATAATGGCGAACGTTGGATTCAAGCGCAAGATAAATTAGATGTAAATCAAGCTCCGCTGTTCGATTTATGTTGTCCAGCAGGAAACTACTATAGTGATTTAGAAGTATTTGATTCCTCAACGTTTACAGGATGTAAAGTATTCTCGTATAAAGAAGGAACAGGAACTAATGATACAGAATTAGGATTTCCGCTTACCTATCGCAATATTAATAACACAGGCGATATTCTTTTCGAATTCAACTTACTCACAGACAGTTTTACGGTGCAAAACGAAGATGAAATTGTCACTGTAACTACCGATACATCATTTCTAAGATCTTATTCTACAAGGACTGATTTTGAGTATCGTAATGGATGGAGTACTACACCAGTTGTAAGTCGTCAAAAAGTTCTTAGACATTATGATGCCACAGAATCTCAAACAAACAATTTTGAAATTGATGTATACAATAATGCAGGCGATCTAAATGATCTAAAGATTGCTGTTTTTGTAAATGAAGTATTCAAGCAACAAGGTCTGCACTATGAAATTGATAGGCTAAATGGCAGAGCTTATGTGCGCTTTCTAGATAACTTGGCACCAAACGATGTTGTCTTAATCAAAAGCACCAGTAGTAGATCGAAAAATGCCAACGGGCATTATGAAGTTCCGTACAATCTAGAAAGAAATCCACTTAATCAAAATATCTCAGACTTTACACTAGGTGAAGTTATAGATCATGTAGATTCTATGATAGAGGATATACCAGAATTTTCTGGGTCATATCCTGGTCGTAGTAATTTACGTGATGTAGGAAAACTAGACGGATACGGAAAGCGTTTTCTTAAGCACGCTGGTCCTCTCAATCTTCCAATGTATAGCATAACCACAAAAGAATATAATATTGTTCGAGCTATAGAATATGGAAAAAACGAGTATACAAAATTTAAAAGAAACTTTTTGATTACAGCGGCTGATTTAGGAGTGGATGCAGAAATACCTGTTCATGTAGATGCAGTTTTAGAAGAACTAAACAAAGATAAAGTAAACACCCAGCCATTTTACTTTTCGGACATGTTAGGTTATAAGTCTAGTAACACAATATATTATAATGTAGTTGATAACGAAAATCCTTACTACGGCTTACCTGACGAATTTAGTTTAAACAATCTTAATAACAAATCGATACTAATTTACCTTAATGGTAATCAATTAATTTTCAATAAAGATTATCAATTTACAGATGAACAATTTGCTTATATTCAAGCCGGGCAACAAATTGGGGATGAGATAGAAATAGTCGAATACGAAAGTACCGACGGCAGTTACATACCTCCTACTCCGACAAAATTAGGACTATATCCTAGATTTGAACCTGAGTTAGTAATTGACGAACAATGGCTAGACAATCAGCAAGATGTAAATGTTACCCGACCATATGCCGTTTACGGAGAAAACCTAAACAATCATTTAGACAGGGGTTGGTTTTATCCTTTATATCTTGATAGAAAAACAGCAAAAACTGACGATCCTGACGAAAGCGTAATTCAAATAATGTTTAAAGGGTCTAGCAGAATATTTTATGCCCCCGCAAGTAAAATAAATCTAGGAACATCAGTTCCGCCTGAACAGTACACAGAGTTTCCTATAGGAGCTACATTTGTTAAAGGCCACGATGGCAGTTTATTTAAATGTTATAAAGACTATAGAGATCTATTATTACTAGAATTAGAAACAAGAATCTATAATAACATTAAAGTCGATTATGATAAAACACAAATTAATATACATTCATACGTTGGCGGCAGATTTAGAGACACAGGGTTATCAAATGCAGACATTGACAGAATATTAATTAAAGATTTTGCCGACTGGAATAGAGTAGCAAACATTGACTATACTGCAAACACTGTGTTTCAGAATCAAGATCAATTTTCATATAATTATAGCACAGCTGGTTCTATTGTGGATAATAATTCTTTACCGGGATATTGGAGAGCTGTTTATAAGGACGCATTTGACACAGATCGTCCGCATACTCATCCTTGGGAAATGCTAGGGTTTTCAATAAAGCCTGTTTGGTGGGACGAAGTATACGGCGTTCCTCCTTACACTAGTAATAATACAATACTATGGAACGATTTGCAAGAAGGAATAGTTCGCGAGCCAGGCAAAGGAGTAGTGATTAAAAGCGATTATGCACGACCAGGACTTGTTAATTTCCTACCGGTAGACAATCAAGGTCAATTAAAGGCGCCAATAAACGCCAACTATGCCAAAAACATAGTGCTTAGAAATACGGACGACAGTTTTGAGTTTGGCGATCAAGCACCGGTAGAAAGTGCATGGCGCCGAAGCTCCGAATACCCATTTTCTTTAATTAAAGCCATTATGTTAAATCGTCCAGCAGATTTTATAGGTAAAGCATTTGATGTTGCTCGTATTTCTAGAAATTTGGCGGGACAGTACATTTATTCCGAAACCGGTAAACACTTAGAACTAGATAAATTGGTATTCCCTAATACATATCAAGACAATAGACGAATTCCTGCTAGCGGGCTTGTCAATTACATTTATAACCTTGTTGGCAGCAATGTATTGACAGTATACGAAGATTATAAGAACAATATAAAGAATATTAGAAACCAACTGGGGATAAAGTTAGCAGGATATACTGACAAACAAAAATTAAATTTGCTTTTACAAAGCAAAAGTCCCAGCGAAGAAAACGCACAAGGAATATTTATTCCAGAAGAAAACTATGATGTGTTTTTGAATGTATCTAGTCCTGTGGACAATGTAAATTACAGCGGAGTGTTAATAGAAGTTAGGCCAGACGGATATATTATTCAGGGTTATAATGCAGATACTCCTATGTTCCGTTATTATACACCTGTCGGCAAGCAAGGAGACATCACAGTGGTAGCAGGCGGCGAATCTGCAAATGTTGTGCAATGGCAACCGAACAAATTGTATGTAAATGGACAGATTGTAGAAAATAATTTCTCATATTTTAGAGTTACACAAGATTTCACCAGTGGTCCTGCTTTTTCAGACGACAACTTGGCTAAATTGCCAGAACTGCCTATTACAGGCGGCCAACGTGCTCAAATTAAAACAGGATTCAACAAGTCTAGGGTATTAGAATTAAATTACGGTGCAAAATTAAAAACTGTTCAGGAAGTAGTAGATTTCTTACTTGGATATGGAGAGTATCTAAAAGACCAAGGATTCCGGTTTGAGTACTTTGACCAGAATTATCAAAGAGTAGAAGATTGGAAATCAGCCGCTAAAGAATTTTTATTCTGGAGCTCACAAGGGTGGGCCGCTGGTACAGTGATTGGGCTTAGTCCAAGTGCTTACGAAATACAATTTAGACGTGATTTTGCTGTAGTTGATGATATATTTGACAACTTTTATAGATACAGTTTGTTGGCTGAAAATGGAAACCCTCTAGAACGCAGATTTAGTAATGTTCTTAGAGAAAAAAATTCCTTTAATTTATCAGTTTCACAAACTGATAACGGTATCTACAATCTTACATTGCCCACTGTGCAAAAAGAACATGTTATATTATTGGACAACGAAACTATCTTTAATGATATTCTGTATCAACCTTACTCAGGTTATAGACAGGAGAGAATAAAAGTTCTTGGATACAGGAGTGACAACTGGGACGGCAGTTTAAACATCCCTGGATTTGTTTTTGACGATGCAACAGTTACAGAATGGGAACCATGGCAAGATTATTCAATCGGTAGCCTGGTTAAGTATAAAGAATTTTATTATGTGTCGTTGTATCAAGTATATGGCAGTGCTGAATTTAATCCTAACTTTTGGAGTCGTCTAAGCGAAAAGCCAGAATCACAGTTAATGACTAACTTTGACTTTAGGGTAAACCAATTCGCAGACTTTTATGATGTAGAAAGTATAGGCTTTGATGAAGATCAGCAACGTCTTGCACAACATCTCATTGGCTACCAAAAACGAGATTACTTAGCCAACATAATCAATGACGAAGTTAGCCAATTTAAATTCTATCAAGGATTTATTCAAGATAAAGGAACTAGAAATTCTATTGATAAACTGTTTAATTCTCTAGAAGGTCAAACTGAAAGTTTAGACTTCTATGAAGAGTGGGCAGTCCAGTCGGGATTTTACGGAG
>Ga0209953_1000068_pt1 | contig 39819 bp, 66 predicted proteins | sample SalPonred_H2O_MG_FD_185713 | JGI IMG/M metagenome (GOLD analysis project Ga0209953, IMG submission 185713) | Salt pond water microbial communities from South San Francisco under conditions of wetland restoration - Salt Pond MetaG... | ecosystem: Environmental > Aquatic > Non-marine Saline and...
TTAAAACCGCCCTTTGCAAATGGTCCTCTGGACCTAAATAACGCATATATGGATTGTACTTTGCCATATTGCAAAGTTACTTTATTTTGCTATTAAATTGCATTTCAAGCGTAAAATTAAAAGGAACGGTATATTTTATATCATATTCTTTAAATAAAAATATAGCCCTTTCAAGTTCCACTTCATTAATCATAACTACGCAATCTTTTATATAATTGTTCTTTGGTATGTCATCTTTGAAATAGTCAATCATATATTTATTTTTTGCCTTTGACACGGTACTGTACGCAATTCTGTACTTTTTAGCAATGTCTTTAATCATTAAACCGCTAAAATGGTAATCATAGGCGGCTTTTTGCAATGTAAGTTCCCTTTTAGTCATTTCTATTTGGTGTTAAAGGTTTCTTCATCTATATTCTTTATTACTCCTTTGCAAATATTATATACAAGGCTAATACCCATTAACTAAAGCCCACATATTTATAGAAGAAGAATGAGGTACTTTGTCTTTATTTTCAGATATATACTTACTTGCTTCTGACTTTGTATTTCCTTTGTAATCAATACCAGTTTCTTCTTCTATAAATCTAATGTAGTCTAATTGCTTTTGTGTTTCTTTCATAATTTTGTGTTTTAAAACCGCCCAGTATATAACAAAGTGTATAGCAAATAGCCGTTATTGGGCTGTAATTAAACTATTTGCGTGTTTATAAAATTAGTATCTTATTCAATGGTCTGTGCTTTCAATCGGATACTTGCCATACACAAGACCGTTATATCTGACATAACCTAACTATATAATGGTTTAATTGTTTTTGTATATAGAAACTATTAGTTTGTTTAATTACTTATTTTTAAACTATTTCTCTAATGTTTTAAATGCTTCTAAAGCCCATTCGGGCCAATTACCCTCGTATGGTTCGTATTTATGATAATAAATACCACATCTTTCTCCGTTATAATAAAAAGTTGTTTCTTTTTTAGTGTCGTAAAATTTTAATCTCCTTTCGTGAGTATAATTGTCATCCCAACACCAAACTAACTGGCCATCATAAAACCCAGTCTTAGGGCATACATCTAATTGTTGCCAAACATTTGTGTTTGTGTGAGCAACCCATTTATTATAATCGTATCCGACATCGTCTAAATCACCTTGTTTTACTACTATACCCTCTTGTAATCCAGTAAATCTTACTATTTCTTCAGTGCCTTTACTTAAACAATAAATAGGGTATTTCTGTTCATTCTTCAACGCCTCTATCTCTCTCCCAAGCTCAGCGTATTTCTTTTCTAAGTCTTTTAAGTCTTTCATTTGTTTAATTGATTATAGTAGGCTTTGTAAGCTAAATACATAGCCTCTATTCTTTTAAAATCTTCTGTGTCTCTTTGCGTTTCTATTACTTCATCGGATTTAAAAAACTTATCCCATTCCTTTACGGTTCTTTTCATACAACCTATTTGTATTTTATCTTCAATAATAGATACTGACCATTTACAGTACATTGGTAAGTTTGCCCCACTAAGGTTTACCCCACTAAGGTCTGCCTCTCTAAGGTCTGCCCCACTAAGGTTTACCCCACTAAGGTCTGCCTCTCTAAGGTCTGCCTCTCTAAGGTCTGCCCCACTAAGGTTTACCCCACTAAGGTCTGCCTCTCTAAGGTCTGCCTCTCTAAGGTCTGCCCATCTAAGGTCTGCCCAACTAAGGTCTGCCCCACTAAGGTTTACCCCTCTAAGGTCTGCCTCTCTAAGGTCTGCATCTCTAAGGTCTGCCCAACTAAGGTCTGCCCCACTAAGGTCTGCCTCTCTAAGGTCTGCCTCTCTAAGGTCTGCCCATCTAAGGTTTGCTCTAACACCTCCTTCATTATTGTTTAACCACATTTTATGTAATGTTAATACTTTCTCTAATTCTTTCATTTTTTTATCTTTAAGTCTTTAACATTCACCCCGAACTTGTCGGCAATCTCTTGCATACTGAGTTCAGCGTATTTTTTTTCTAATTCTTTTAAGTCTTTCATAATCCTAGTTTGTTTTACAATATAATAATCCCTTTATCGTTTCTGTCGTAACCTTTGTACCCTGTGGCAATTCCTGTTTCTAAATAAAACTTCCAGTCTCTAATGGCGTTTAAATACGCATTGCGGCCCTCATCTATCATTTTTTCACTTAGGGTATAACACTCAACCGAAAATGGGTAATTAGTTTCTATGGCGATAAATACAAACTCCTTTGGGTCTATGCCTAGCATATCGCTATAAAACGCCGCTTGTAAATGGTAGCCGTATTTATACACGTCGCTTTTAAATGCTCTAGGGCTATTGTCCTGGCAGGTCTTAGGGTCTGAAATAAAGCCTAGCATCTTATTAACGCAATCTGGTCTAACCCTAACCGCTACGCCCTCAAATTCCGTATAATGAGAAAGTTCAATATCGCCCTTAGTATAATAAACCGCCTGCTCGTTTTCTTTAAAATTTTTCTGTATTGCTAGTATGTTATCATACGTCTGCTGGTCTATAACATCTTTGCCCTCTGCCAGCTTTTCGTGCTTTGCCTTTTCAGCTTTACCCTCTTTAGTTCTACCGTCTACTTTAGGCATTATATAATAATCATTATAAAATTCTTTTGGCTCTAAAACCGCCGTATGCACTGCCGTGCCTAATTGCAAGCTGCTGCTAGTAAATGGCTTTCTATTAATGTAATGGTAAACACTTTTTTTGTGTATTGCCTTTAACCCACTAGCGCTAATCGCGTCGCTGCTATGGTAAACCTCGTTTGTTTCTATTTTAGTAATCATATCAAATTAAATTTTTGTAGTAGTTTAATAAACCAGTTTCTGTTGGCGTAGCTTTCTGCCTCTTGTGGCGTAAGTATCTCAACTCTAATTCCGTGCTTTGTTTCGCGCTCGTAATAAACCAATCCTGTTTCTAATGTTTTAAATTTTTTCATAATAAATAAATGCTAATGTTTTACACTGCTAAATTAAAAAAATTCTTTTAATTACCAAACTATTTTTAAAAAATATTTTAAATAAAAAAAGCGGCCCATTACAGACCGCCTTTTGCTTAGGTTAGTTGTTTGCGATTAAAATGGTAAATCGTCTTGCGTCTCTACCTTTGCAGGTGCTGGCTCAAAGCTAGCAGTTTTAGCCTCTGGCTTCCAAGTGTCCACTTGCACCTTTACGTTCTTACCGTACTGGTCTGTTTCTTTTTTCTTAGATATATCTAGCTTAACGTATTTTTTACCGTTGTATTCAAATAGGTGTTCTTTTGGTAAATCACTAAGGCAAACCGTTACCTTAAAAAATTCTCCATACTGACCACTTACTGTTTTGCCGCTTCCTGCGTAAATCACTTCTTTGTTTTCCATAATTACTAATTGTTTAATTTAATTTGATTGTCGTTTAATTTTTGTAGCACTTTGCATATAGCTTCTGGCGTACCTTTAATTTGTATTTTAGCACTCGTTTTGCTTTCGTATATAACCTCTAAATTTTCTATTGTTACAGTTTGCATTATATACTAAATTTATCTTTTATCTGCGCTCTGTATTCTTTTTTCATTCTAAAGCCACTCATAACCTTTTCGGCCTGCGCTTTAGTACCGCTAAGTGTTCCCTGTAACTGACTGTCTGTAAGCCAGGGCCTAGCATCTTCTTTTTTGTTTTGATTGTTTACTGCATTGCCCACTTCCTCTGCGCTTGCAATAGACGTATCAATACCAATACCCAAATAGCCTAACGCCCTACCTAATGCGCTAGTAAAACCATTCTCTAAAAAGCTGGTTTTGTTTATGTAACTACTATCTCGGTATTCCTGGGCGTGTGCGGTAACAATAATGTTTCCGTGGTCGTTTAATATTTCAACTTTAAAAACGCCTTCTTTGTCATTAAGCTTTTCAATAGTTTCAATAATACCCCAATTTGTAAATACATCTTCTGACCTAAAATATTTAAGCCTCTCGTTTACTGTAATGTAATCATTTCCTTTAATGTTTACTGCTTTCATAATAAATTAATAATGGTTAAACTTCTATTTTTAAACCTAGTTCTCTAAGCGCCATAATATCCGAAATGGTTAGCTTAGTAGGTTCGTCCAATTTGCTTTTAAGCGTAGGCATTGTGCAGCCCAAATGAGCGCAAACATCACGCTTCAATAGCTTTTTTTCTTTTAACTGTTTTCGTATATCCATAAGTAAATAATTTCCACAAAAATAAAAATAAACTTTTAATTAAAAAAATATTTTACATAAAAAAAAGGGGCAGCAATCCGAAAATCACTACCCCCAGCAAAGAAACAAAAAAGGGAATCTTAAAAATTATATGTTTCTAACCATTCTTTTGCAGCTTTATAAAATTCATTATCTGGAAATTTGCTAACATCTATTTGTTCCATATTTCTTTTATCAAAAATAGGGTCGCAACTGTAGTGCGCAATATGGTGCCAGCTTTCCAAATTATTTACGTTTGGATAATAGCAGTTATGCGTATCGACCATTTTAATTTTATTGTTGTGGCACGCAATATTTAAACCGTACATCGCCTGCCACCAACTATGGTTGTTTCCGTTTTGCTCTGTTCCTATTTCAATACTAGTTTCGATTATTTCGTTTATAATCTTTTTAAGCGTTTTAACGCGCCCTATTACATTAAATCCGCCGTTCATATAATTATAGTCGTCGTGCTTTAAATACTTCTTTATAATGCCGCTATTTGCACTTGTGGGCTTTGTTATGTGCATATGCCAATTCTCATATATGGCATCGCATACTATTTCGTCAAATTTAGGTATGTACCCATCATACTTTTTTAAATGCACCAAATCAGCATCTATAATTTCAACGACCTCATTATCTGGTAAATCTTGTATTATTTCTCTAGCAGCGGTAAATACATTTGTAGGAATATAAATATCTCGCTGCAAATCGTACATATCTAAAATGCTATCTACCATTTTGTAAGGAAGTTTTAAATCCCATTCTACGTCGTCTTGTATAGGCTCCTGCTTATTGTTGCGTTTTACAATAGGTATAATAGCTTTATTTTTAGCATCGTCGCCATAGACTTTTAAATGCTGGAACTCGAAAAAACTTATTTGGCGCCTAAAGTATTCGTTAGCTACTGCGCAAGGTATTGAAATCATATCAGTTTATAATGAACGTAAAAATTATTAAAACTTTCTCCCTGGAACGGCTCTGTTCTGCCGTGTTCACAAATTGCGCTTTCGTATAAAATCATATCGCCAGGCTCTGTATATACTTTATGCCATTCGCCATTATGGTCTTGTATATCTAGTGGCCAATCGTCGCCAAATTCTTTATAACCGCAACCGCAACGCAAATCTTTATCAACTACAATAATGCTGCTAATATGGTGCGTTTCTACTCTATCCACGTGCTTTACTAAAGTTGCGCCTTGTTTGTAGGACCTTATGCCATATATAAAACTCGGCTCAATTTTTTGACCGCAAAACTCCTCGTGCAAAGGTTGTAATTGTTTGTGTATTAATGACCTTATGCTAGTCAAATGCTCAAAGGAATATATATCGCTACCGCCGCCAATTATTACATTTTCTTTACCCTCGAAAACTTCGTTTTCTTTTTTGTTTTTTAAAATTTCGTAGGCTTCTTTTATTAGGCCCCAAGTTTCTTTTGGCACCTTTACAACTTTAAAACCTTTTTCTGTTAATTGCGGTATTTGCTCTTTGCTCGTGTACACTTTTGGTTTATTTAGGTTTGCAAATAAATTAGCATCTTCGGCGCCATTCCAATCGTTTTCGCGCCACCAGGAAGTAATTATATATTTCACTCCTTTGGTTATTGTAGTGCCTTCGTGCATCGTGTCTGGCTGCGGTTCTCCGTCTATTGTATTTTGCCAAACCACTGCCTTACCTAATTCTGGCTTTATAGTTTTTTCTAGCTTTGGAAAATAAGTGCCGCCGCCTTCAAAATCTTCATTCAAATAAATCATAAAAGTAAAGGTACGGTTGCCGCTAGATAAGCAATGTTTGTCGTAAGCATCGCCACTAAAATAGTCGTTATGCTCTTTAAAGTATTGACCAGGTTCGTACTTTTGCCCTTGCAAATCTTCGCCCTTTTTAATATCTAAACCTAAATTGTCAGCTATTTTTTGGTGTATAGATTTTACAATTAAATTATTTGGCGCTAAATTAGAAGTGCTAGACGTTCGCGTTTCCGAAACGCCGCTTCTGTCTGTTCCGCCAACTACAACGCTAGAACGTACGTTGTTGGCCTCAATCATTTCGACTAAGGCCTGGCATTGTTTTTTGCTAAGAAATCCCTTTATTTCTTTTACCATAATATATTTATTTAACAAGCGTTTCTTTGTGCTACTACAATACCGCCATTACTTAATTGAACTTGGTAAGTTGCTGCAAAATCTGACGTTGTTCCAACTCCATACCATTTAAAGTCTCCATCAAATGGGTTTGTACCGTTAGCGTCTGTGTACCATCTACCGTCTAATTTAGTAGCTTGCGTTTCAAAATCGCCTTCATAATAAGCAGTAAATGCTAAGAACTCAAAACATTGATTGTCAGTTGTCGAACCGTTTGTTTCACTAGCCGTTATACCTCCTTGTGTAACTGAAACTGGCGGTGTAGGTGTAGGCGTTGGGGTAGGTGCAACAGGCACTGGTACTGGTGTAGGCGCGGTAGGTACCGGCGTTGGTGCAGTAGGCGTTGGAGTAGGCACAGGTGTAGGTGTAGGTACTGGAACAGGCGCAGGTACTGGTACTGGTACTGGTACTGGTACAGGAACTGGCACTGGTATTGGTACAGGCGTAGGCCCTTCACATTCGCTACAACCATTATTTAAAGTATATCCTGTTACGTCAATAGAATTTTCGTCTCCTGCATTTGCGTCGTATTGTGCTTTTGTAGCGCCATTTTCTGCATAGTAACAAGACCCAAATATGCTTATTGAAGTCGCCGCTTCTTTATTTGCACTTACCGTATATGTAGACGTTGTTCTTACAACTCTGTCAATAGACGCCGCACATCTATTCATAAAATAATAGTTGTAAGGGTCCACCGGAACCGGCGTTGGCGCAGTAGGTACTGGAGTAGGCGCGGTTGGTACCGGTGTCGGTGCGGTTGGTACTGGTGTCGGCGCTACTGGTACCGGCACTGGCGTAGGAGCAGTTGGCACTGGCGTAGGCGTAGGTGCGGTTGGTACTGGTGTCGGAGCGCTAGGTACTGGTGTAGGCGCGGTAGGCACTGGACTAGGTGTCGGTGCGGTTGGTACCGGACTAGGTGCCGTAGGAACAGGCGAAGGTATTGGAGCCGGTACTGGGCTTGGCGTTGGCGTAGGCGCCACTGGTACTGGCGTTGGTGCAACAGGGCAACCAACTCCTATTGAGCCAGTATATGTTATAGAATTTAAGTCCGCCCCATTTGTCCAATCTTGTAAATCTCCTACATTGTAAGCGTAAAAACTTTGACCATTCCAGCTTATAGAACTTGCCGTATTAGGATTGCCGCTAGTGTTTGGCAATACGCTTGTCGTTCTAATCCACATATCTAGGTTTTCATAGAACGAATCTGGGCAACCTCTAACTATATAGTAATTAAAATCGTCTACTACTGCTGGGTATGATATTTGACTACTGTTAAATAAAGTTGAAGCGTCAGTAGACTGGTCGCCAATATGAGAATTAAATTGATAAACGTTTTGCTTAACATTATACTCTAACGTATCAATAATTAATAATTTAGCCTCAGTAAACGTATCAAAATCAATGTACAACCTGTCAAATAATTGAATAGGTAGTTGGTTGTCAGTTTTTTTCAAACTACCCTCAAAACGCTCTATTTTAAGTCTATTGTCGTTTATGCGTTGTTGAGCAGTTAAATCTTCTATAAACCTTGAATCAGTATCGCCCTCTCTTAAAAACTTAGTTATATAACCTTTAAGGTCTGTATTAATTGGCGCCATATAACCCTTTTGAAAACGGTTAAATGTACTTCCTTGGTAAATGTCTTTGTAATCTAATTTATTAGTTAGCTTTTTACTGGTAATTTGTGCGTTGCTAGTTTCTAAATCTTCTGTGTTAAAAGATAATGTTTCTATTTCTGAATCTGGCGAATCTAAATAAAATAGTGTTTGCCAATTCATTAAAACACCGCTAATAAACATAGCAATATGCGTGCCTCCAGATTGCTTTATTGGCTTGCTAAACTCAAAGCTAATATCATAAGGCAAATAATTTTCGTTTACACTTGGGCAGTTGTAAGTAATTTCTTTGTTGTAGGTTAGCCATTCGCCACGCCCACTATATATAAAGAAGTTTACAAAGCTAGTTTCAGTCCAAATGCTATCTAATTGGTTGTAATAAAAAGTTTGATAATTTCCTGTATATGCGCCATTTAAATATTCTCTAAACCTTACAGAAATTTTAAAAGGTACTGCATACTTTGCAATCGTTCCCTGGAAACCTCCGTTTTGCATTTGCACCTCAAAACTAAAATTAAATTTAGTTGTATCTTCTTCGCTGCTTTGTGCTTTTATAAGAAAGGTATTTGACAATCCAAATTCAAAGCTGGTAACAGTGCCAGTTATTTTGGCCGAATTATAGCCTTTTATTGCGTTAGTTTCAAGGCTAACAAAATCGGTATCATATTCCCAATCGGTAAAACCGTCCTCAAAATTACCGTTTGGTATGTAATTAAGCTGCCTATCTAAACTAACTGTATTTGTAACCTCAATAACACCACCGCTAGTTTCTTTTAAAAGGTCGTCGCCCATAGGCAAGGCGTCATTAGGAATATAGACTATTTGACCTAGTATATTTGTGCCTGCTAAAATACCTAAATAATTATAGCGCCTATAAAGTATAGAAGATGGCTCTGTTATATCTGCATTGTTTATTATAACCCATTGCCCTTCGGATTGGAAAATACGGCAATTAAAACCAGTAAGTATTGAATTAATTACTTCGGCAGTATTAAATTTGTAAGTGTTTTCGTCTGTGTACGAACTGCTATTTATAATAACATCTTCAAATACATTTGTAATTGCAGCAGCGTTTTCCTCTTTTAAATTTGTCTTTACATAAATATCTGCCTCAAATCCAGTTTCCTCTAAAGATTTGTGTAAACATTCCCAAAGCGTAACATCGTTATTAGGCGCAATAGGGAACTCAATACCTTTAAGTAAACCTAGACCATCAACTGCTTTAAAAGATACGTTAAAAGGCGCCGCAGATAGTTTTTGCTGGTATGTATCTTGTATTAAAAACCCTTGCCAAAATAACTGGTAATTATCTACAATAGTACCGCCTTCCCATACTCCATTGTTAGCGTCCCAAACGACGTCTACATTTTGCCATTCGTCTGCTGGATTATATCCAGCGCCTAATAAATTCCAAGTTTGATTGGCCGCTTCCCAGTTACCGGTTTCATCTTCCCAATATGGTTGACGCGTTTCAGAATAATATACTTTTATTAAAAATTCTCGTTCGTCAAAATCATAAAATTCATCGTATGTAACGGCGTCTGTTTGAATTAGATTAACCTCACAATTAGAAGCTATAATTGGGTCGTAAAAATCGTTGTCTTGTTCCCACTTAATTACTGCTGGGGAGCCTGTTCCAATTAAAGGGTATATATAACCACTATAATTTTTTTTAAGTATGTCTAAACGCCTTTTGTTTCCCTCAATATCCGAAAAGTCAAGACGGTATTTTACGCCGTATGCCATAATTTTATTTTATTCTCGACCTTGTTTTATCTGCTCTCTGCAAAGCTACAACTAAATCTTGACCCCTTACTACAAACTCGCCGCTAACGTTCATATTGCCGCCGCCGCCTTGTTCGCCTATAATATTTTTAAGTTTATTTAGTGGCGCAATAACCTCTGGATTGCTTTTCGCACCAGGGTATTCTCCAACTAACCCCATTGTTGGGCCGCTTACAATACCACCATTTGCAAAGGCAGTAAACCCACCGCTTTGCACTTTAGTAGCTAAACCAGTAAGTACCGTTCCCAATACTATTGCCGCAACTCCTGCCGCAGCACCTATTCCTGGTATTGCAAAAGTTTTAGCTAATGCAGAAGCCGCAACCGCCGCCTCTCCCATTTGCGTTAGTAAACCTCCTAACGCTCCTAATATTGCACCAGATAAGGCGCCCATTAAATTTTTACCGTCTACTATTGCAGTCGCTAAGGCTTGTCCCATTGTTGAAGCTATTGAGGCAAAATTAACCTCAAAAGCCATTTTTAAGTTTTCTGTGCTTTTTGCTATTTCGTTAAATGTTTCAGCAACCGGCTCGGCTATTGGCAACTGTGCTAAGCCCATCATTTGTGTTTTTAACTTAGCTATTTTTGGTGTTAAATCTTGTACTGCTTTAGTTGTCTTTTTAACTTGTGGCTCCTGGTTAGGTGCTAATAAACCTAAACCAAATGTAGAACTAGCAGCTTGTCCTTGCCCTGGTAAGTTTGGGCCAGTAGGCGCAACTCCTGGACTTAATGCAGCGCCAGCTTGTGCTTTTTTTGCACTTAAAGCAGCAGCTTCTGCCATACCTAAACTCATTGCAACGCCACCAATGCCACCACTTGCTAAACCTTTTATTGCTGCACTAGCTTGCTCAAATATGCTTAATGACGGTGCAATTTCATTTGCTGCCGTAACAAATGCGGTACCTAAACCAACAATACCTGCCGCAATAGCAACGTAAGGGTTGGCCAGCATAGTTATATTTAAACTTTTCATTCCCTTAATTAAATTGCCAACTACTGAACTGCTGCCAACAAAACTTATTGCACTAGCTAGTGAACCAAAAGCGGTAATTAATTGACCAACGACAACAAGCGCTGGCCCTAAAACAGTAACAATACCGCCTAATATAATAATTGCCTTTTGAGCAGTAGGGCTTAAATCTTGAAACCTTTTAAATAAATTCATTAAGGCAGAAGCCGCAGATTTTATATAAGGTAAAAACGTTTTTAATAATTCGCCGCCTAACTCTGTAAAAGCTACTCTTAACTCGTTTAAACTTTTTTTAAGTTGAAAACCTGCGCTTTCTGAATTAATTTTAAAGGCTTTATCAGTTGCATTTAAGGTGTTTTCTAAAGCATCAAAAATCTGCCTTGTAGTATCTACGTTGGCGCCTAGTAAATCCATTACCCCAGACAAGGCCCTAACATTACCAAAAACTCTTTGCGCAGCAGTATCGTTGCCTTCAAAATTTTCTTTTAATACTTCTAGCGTAGCCAGTAAACCATCTTCTTTTAAAGACCTTCTAAGTTCGGCGCTAGATAGCCCCATTTCAGATAAAGCGTTTTCCGCATCTGTTGTAGGCTTTAATAAACTAGCAAATATACCCCTAACTTGTGTAGCTGCTTCTGCGGCGTTTGTACCGGTTCTGGATAGCGCAGCAAATGCAGCACCAACCTCGCCAAAAGTAACGCCCATATTAGAAGCTATTGGCAAAACACGGCCCATAGAAGCCGCTAATTCGTCAGCCTCTAATTTACCTTCACGAACCGCAGTAACCATTACATCGGTTGCGTCAGTTGCACTAAGCACTTCGGAGCCATATGCGTTCATTGCAGAAGTGGCAAGGTCGGCAACTACTTTAGTTTCGCCTAATCCTACCGCAGAAGCCTTTAGTGAAGCCTCTAATACATCCATAGCCTCTGCGCCACGCAAACCAGCAGAAGTTATAAAAAACAAAGCCTCGGCTGCATCGTTGGCACTTACGCCTGTTTCAGAAGCCATTTTCTTGGCAGCTTCGCCCATTTTATCCACTTCGGCACTTGCAACCCCTACCAATGATTTTATTTTGGTCATAGACTTGTCAAAATCTACGCCCATTTTTATAGCAGCACTTCCAGCCAAAGCTAATGGCAATGACAATTTAGATAGGCTTGTGCCTACTCCAGTTACTTTTTTACCAAAAGATTTTAATTTGCTGCTGGCGGTATTTAACGAAGCGCTTAACCTAGAAGCGTCCCCTGTTAATAATACCTTTAATTCATTAGTAGCCATATAATATTTTTATATCACAAAAATAACCAAAAAAAGGCACTTAATTAAGCACCTTATCTGCTAGCGCTTTAAACGCCTCAAATTCTTGTTTAGTAGACTTAGGCCCACTAGGTTTATTATAAACGTCCTGGGGTAGCTTAAATAGCTTGTCTGGGGTTATTAGGTCGCGTTTCTTACTTACGTTAGTATTGTATATTATAGAAGATACATAACGCACCATTTCCCATTTAAGGTTAGTATTGATTAACCAGCTTTCCCCTAACAAGGCGTTTTCCTTCCAAGTTTGCTTCCAAAACTCTGCTGGCTTTATACCAGCTTGCCCTATATAATAGTCCGTTAAATCGTCCCAAGTTAAGGAAGCTGCTACTTTTTTGTGGTCGCCTTAGTAGGTTTTGCAGTTCTGCTTATGCCGCCGTTTAAATCATTACCTAAAATACGGCTTTCAGTTAGCGTATTTACCATTTCATTAAATTGGTCAGAAGTAACATCGTCTAACCAGGCGCCAACTTTAAATAAATTGTAGTCTATTTCGTTGCCTTCCTCTTGGTCGTAAGCTAATAAACCAGCATATACTAGCGCCCTAATTGTGTTAAGGTTTAAGGAACTAGAAAATACTTTGTCTATTTGGTCAAGTGAAATGTTTAGTTCGTCCGTAAAGGCCGCCCAAAAATTCATTGAAAAGTGAAGTGTTCGGTTTTTCCCACCAATAACTAGCGAGTAATACCCTCTTTTTTTGTTTGCCATTTTGTTTCCTTTTTTAATTAATCGTGAAAAGGCGGTAAGTTAATACCGCCCTATATTATTAAACGCTTCCCTATGCGTTTGCAGACTTCACAATAGCGCCAGTAATGGTAATTGAACCACTATAAGATACTGGGCTTTCCATTTCAGCAGATTGCTCAATACTAGAAATGTAACCTTCGGCGGTGTAAATTGAATCTCCGCTTTCAGTAGTTCCAAAGATTGCAGTTATTTGCGTTCTGTTTATAATGTAATCTGCTAACTCAATAGCGTTTGCAGAATCGCTATAATCTACTAACCCCTCAAAAGAAATTTCCCCAGACCTTACGCCAGAAATAACTTCCTGCCAGCCTGCGCTATCTTTAGTGGTCGCTTCTGGTAAATCGTGTGAAATAGTAAGAGTACACGAAGTAGTGTGTCCTACTGTGGTATCTTCTACTTTAAGTAAAAGGTTAGTTCCGTTAAATACTCCTGTTGTTGCCATATTTATATTTTAAAATGTAATATTAATTTTTTTGTAAAGATAATATATTTTAAGTAATTGTTTAGAGCGGTAAACATAATCCAAAAATTTAACTTGTTAAATTTCATACCCACTTATAAATGATATTTTATTGTCCATAGTTTAAATGGGGGCTTTTATACCCCCTTTTGTTAAAATTAAGCAAACATATACAAATCTTGATTTCCTCCGTTTGACATTTGCCTACCAAACAAAAAATGTCCATCATCAGTTAAATTAAAACCTGACGCTGGAACTCCATCTATTTGGCTTATATATAAATTAGTACTTGTTGGTCTTTCGGTTAATGATGAAATACTAAATGCTGTTGATGCGTTGTATGCCTTTAAAGTCATATTTACAAAAGTACTACCATTAAAATATTCCATTAATGAATAAAAAGTTGTTCCATCAGAAGTCCATCTTGCTTGCCTCACATACCAACCAACCGCAGGATAAGTTGGAAATGTTTCCGTAGAAATTGAATTATAAGTTATTATAGTATTTAAAGTACCTGTTGCTGGGTCAAATGGAGTAGATAAATCATATTCATATAATTCACCTGTGGAGGAATTTGCGTGATACATTTTAAATCCATCAGAACTAAATTCTAAGGCAGTAGAAGCTGGATATGGTCTGCTTGCTGAATTTACAAAAGTAGTTGGAGCAGTAAAAGGTGTTCCAATACTGTATGTACTTATAAATTGGTTATTATTTGAATTTTGATAGCCTGTTGTTGATATTTTTGTACCATCTGAACTACCACCCATTACAAGTGCGTAATAACCAAGTGAAAAATTAGCAGAATCTTGTGTTAAAACAGCAGTACTTACATCATATCCTGTCATTGTTGCAACTGAAACCCTACCTAAATCAACTCCTCCATTTCTTATATAAAAGAATTTACCTCCATTAGTTCTATCTATAACAAAACTTACAAACCTATAAGTACCTCCAGGAATAGAACCAGTAGATTGCAAAGTTAAACTTGAAGGGTCTGGATTAACTGTTGGTGTGTAACCACCGCCTGTATCGTTTGTTCTAATTAATCTTTTATTTAAAGACATAAATTAAAATTTAAAGGTTAATGTCAAACAATACAACCGCTTTTTTAGTTGTTAAAGCATTTATTTCTGCTTCTATTGAATCACTTTTTGTTCTTAATGCCGCACGCTCGCCTCTAACATTTGAAGGTGTAGCTTCTCCACTATCTGCTTCACGAATAATATACCAATCAGTTGTAGATAATTGACCGCCAACCATACTTTTTAACTGACTAACTTTTTGTGCTTTTAATTCAGCAAGTGTTTGCTCTATTTTTTTGTCTATTACGTCATAAGTATAAACATCTCCATCTAAGTGTAAGTTGTCTAACTCCTCTATTCTTGAATCGTATTCAGGTTTAACTACCTCTTTAAAACCTAAAGAAGCACCATCTCCAATGTTTAGGTGTAAGCCATTCTCATCACTCCAACTCTTAGGAACTCTGCTAAATGTTTTTATCTCTCCGTTTACTAATATTGCTACCATATCTATTTTTTATTGAGGTTGTGAAATTGAGTACCAGTATTGACTTGCACCTGTTACTACTACTTGAATAAGATTAGAAACTGTACCATCATAAGTTCCTGCTACCGTTGAACCTGCAGGAAGCGTTAAAGCGTGGTCTCCTGTAATTACTAAGTCTTTTACCATACCTATTGCAGTATTTGAGAAAGTAAGAGTAGTGTCTCCACTTAGTGTCTTAGTAAATACTTGAGCAGCACTAAAATCTACGTTTGTAGAAAGTGCAGCACTTGTTGTAAATTCAGTCCCTAACTTAGCATAGGTAACAGAATCTGCTAAAAGGTATTCATTGGTTGAGCCTTCTGCAATATCGTCTGAATCTAAAACAACTACCCCTGTGGCGCCATTTACTGAATCTACTGGAGCAGTTGAATCAATCCAATTTGTACCAGTACCGGTGCTAGATAAAACTTGCCCGCTTGTACCTAAGTCGTTGCTAGTGTCCCTAATACCGCCAATAGCTTTTATTGTACCCTCGGCAATTATATTTCCGTTTGTATCTAAAGAAACACCAGAACCATTGCCTAAACCGTCGGTTATTTCTTTACCATCTGTTGTTAAAACATCATTGTCTGACGTTTTTAGCAGTCCGTCATAGGTGCTGCTTATTGTTTGTCCTGTTAAGCTACTCATATCTTAAATATATTTTAAATTCGTTTTATTTTTATTTTGACCTATTAACATAGCATTTAAAGTTGTTCTTTTAATATTATATTTTTTAGCAGCTTGTGTTATAGTTTTATACTTTTCATTTGTTTTTGTATCTACTATTTTAAAAGACCTATTTTTATTATATCTTTTAGCATCATTAGGCGTTTTATTTCCAATTTTATAAGCGTGTTTTAAATTTTCACTTTGAGTACACCATTCTAAATTTTCAACTTTATTATTATGCCTAACTCCGTCTATATGATTAATTATTGGTTTATTTTCTATATTTTCTATAAAAGCTATTGCTACTAATCTATGAACTTTACAATTTTTTTTTATTCCATTATTAGACAAATTAACCTGTCTATAACCGTCTTTATTGGCTTGTTTTAACAATTTTTCATTAATTAACAACTCGCCTTTTACTGACCTCTTAACAATTCTTTTTAAACTTTTAACATTTCCTAAATTAGAAACCATATAAAGGTTTTCATAGCCTGCAACGTCTTTCCAAATTTCCATATTAGCTTATTTTTATTTTCTTTCCAAAGATATAAAAAAAAGCCATATTTTTTTATTTATGTATTATCCCAATCAGTACCTTGGTCTTGCCAAGCATTAACCTGGTCTTGCCAAAAATCACTAATTATAGTTATTGTTTTTTGTATTATTCTCGTTAAATTATTTCCTATGCCTAGCATAACATTACCTTAAATAAGCAATTACTTTACCGCTTGTAACGCTAATATCTTCAAAATTTCCATAAATAGCTTGCCCAGCATTTAAAGATAAACTTGTAATAGTTGTATCTCCGCCGTCTGTGCTATTTGTCATACTAATAACACAATCCGCTAAAACCTGGATAGCAGCAAAATTTTCATTTGCTACGCTAGTTTCGCCACTACTTAAAATTCTAAGTCCATAATCGCCAAAAGAAGCTCTTTGAAATACGCTAGTATATTGCAATTCGTTTGCCATAAATCTATTTTTTTACAAAGTTAAGCAAAAAGCTACAACTTAATTTTAAGCAGCAAAAGGTTTACAATAACCGAAAACACTAAAGACAATACCAACCAAATAGGCGTTTTATATTTAACCTTTAGCGTGTCGCTTTTTTCTTTTGTATCTATTGTTTTGCTTTCGTATCGCTTTTCAATACTTTGTACAATGCTATCTAGGTTTATATTAGCCTCTATAACGTTGTTTTTTGATTGTATGGTAATTGTGCCTTGCGCAGTCTTTAAACGCTGCTTAAACGGCTTTAAAATGCCTGTGCTATCGCAGGGGCTTTCAATTAGTATGGTATCGTTTACCGCCTTTGTTACTATGCGGTCTTTGGTAAGTATAATTGTATCATTTACTACAACCTCTTTAGTCTGGGTAACTATTTTTTTAGCGGTGCAACTTGTAAGTAGTAGTAATATTACTATGCTATATTTCAGCATCTTTTTTGGGTTTTCTTTTTATTTCTAAATCAAAACCACCTGGCGCCAATGCTAATAGCTTTTTTAAAGTTGCCTTGCTGCTAGTTACATCTTTGTAACCGTCTGCGTTTATATCAGCTAATTTTTCGCCAACTAAAATGCAACCTTTTGTTTGAGTGTTAAAATTACCAATATGAATAAGTACAAAAGAACGTCCAGGGACGTCTTGTATATGGAAATGCTTATTGTATTTAGCGCTTTGCCTAGGCGCCACTTTATAATATCCTAATGGTATGCAGCTTTCGTTTCGCTTGTTATCAAGCCAAGGCAGTTCTAGCGTCTTGCAGCTAAATAGTTTTTTACCTTCGTCGTCTTTTAAAACTAAAGTGCCAAGGGTTTGCGCCTCTTGCAATTTATCTCTTGTAATTACTGCCTTCATATTAAAATTTTTTGTCTTTGTTGTTTTTGATTAAACTTCTAAGGCCATCAATAATAGTATCTGGCGCAAATAAAAACCCAATGCCAACAATCAATAAAATAGCAAATTGAAACACTTTACTATCTTGAACTACAAATATATAAGCAATGCCAGCGCCTATAATTAATAAGCCTAGCAAAGTAGTTTTCCAACCAGCTACAATATTTTTCATAGAAAAAATAAATTATACAACCCTCCAACGACACCTATAACACAAAGCACAAATAAGCAAAAACAATATAGTTTAACTACTGTGTAAATCATCTCGGACTTCTTTTGCCTTTCTAACTATGCCATTTTTAACAATAGTATTTTTAGGATGCTTTTTTGGCGCTTCTGCCTTTTTATACTGCGCTGCTTTATTTTGTTCTGCTATTCTTTTTTTAATCTTACGCTCTTCGTTCATTATATACCACTTTTGCAGTGTATAGCCAATAGCTACGGAGGTAAGCAACAATTTAAGCATAATATCAATTTGCATAAAGTTAATAGCCAAAGCAGTGGTATTTAAAGCGTAAATTTTTAAGTCTGTTATTGTAGTCATTATAAAGTGTGTTTTTGGGTGCATTGTATAAAGTAGATAACTTCATAAATACTGCCAGCGTGCGACGGCAATAATTTTAAAGTTAAACCATTAGCCACTACATCTGCATCGGCATAATATTGAAAATTTATAGCGTAGCTATGCTCAACGTCGTTTCCTTTTGGGAAAACAACTGTGTTTTTTATCCTATCGTAAGGCGTTCCATTGCCGCCCTCCATAGCTATTTCTATAAAACCATTAGAATTAGATATTTTAGCCTTAAAAGCTACTGTAATAATATATACGTCGTTTTCGTTTTCAGCATATACCTTACTGTCGGCGCTATCGTAAAAAGGCACTGTGCTATGTATATGGGTGTTTATTACATTACCAGCATTGTTAGGTACTGTAAACTCCGTTTCGGCGCTAAAATTATAAGGCGACGAAGTAGTATATTGTGTGTCGTCATACCTAGCCCAGCCAGGTATATTATCATACAAATAATTTACACTTTCTTTTATTTCGTTTAAATCCGCAGCAGCAACTTTATTGATTGCTGGTAATTCGCTTACTGTATTATCTACTTTATCGGTATATGTTATTTTGCTCATATCTTAACTTTGTAATTTTGTTTGCAACTCTGCCTGTAAACCACCGTCTAAAACCGTTATAGGCTCAACTCTATTTGACAATTCTAACACCGCCCTATAATAGGTATGGTCTTTTAAATCGTCTGTTAAGTATGTTACGCCTTCGTTTACGCTCGTATATACTTTAAACCCAGCATCTGTTAAATCTAAATAATCTGCCGACATAGTTCTTAGCAAAGATAATATTTTTGAAATTGCCAAATTGCAATCTAATTCGCCGCCATTATCGCCTACAAATCTAGTAACAACCTCAACTCTGGTAATTAATTCCATTGTTAAAGTGCTTTGGTTTTGGTCTACTTCATTATTAGAAACGCTATAAACAATAATGTAAGGCGCCACTGCATTGCTAGGCACTCTATTGTAAATAGGCAACGCCTGGTTATTTATTAAAACCTGGCCGTTTAGTTTCTCTATTATCGCCTTGCGTAAGTAGTGTATTGCCTCTTGCATTATTTAGTCAGTTTTTTTATGCGGTTATTTATATCAATCATTCCCTTTGCCAATGCTATGCGTAATGAACTAAAAAAGAACGGCCTAGCTGGAAGGTTTACTTCCCTTATGCCTTTACCCTTAAACTGGGCCGCATAGCTAGCCGGTATACCCAATTCCTCCATTTCGTTAAGGTTTACTAGCCTACCAGTCCCAAATTCTACATAAGGCGCGTATTTAATATCGGCTTTATATTCAACTGTATTTTTATCTTTTTTGCTTACCGATATACTCCTTTTTAAATCGCCATTATCTACAACAACATTTTGTTTTGCAATCCTAGCAGCATCAAATGCAATAGCTGTAACCGCGTTACTCATTTGCTGCTCGCTTAAACTTTTAAGCCTTGCAATCTTTTTATTTAGCGCCTTTAAATGCGGCTGGCTTATCTTGGCTTGCATTATTCTACTTTTGTGGCCATAAGCGTAGTATAAAAGTCTAATGTACTTTCGTACTTATCATTTATGCGGTAATTACCGGTTTCGCTATTTACTACTATCGTATCGCCAATATTAATCTGGTCTGCGCTCTTTTTACGCATTGTTATTTTTATTTCAGTACTAAGCGCACGCTTGCCGCTTATCGTGTCAATCTCGCCCTTTACAATATCTACATCAGCCCAAAAAGTTACGCTATATTCGGCGGTGTTATTCCAACCTCCAAACTCGTCTTGAACCCTTGTATATTTTGTAGCCGTTATTCTACTATTTAATTTGCCTGCCTGCATATTATATAAACATAGTTTTATACCCAGCCAAAATGCTTTTTACATCAGTAGGTATTTCGTTTACCTTGCCAGTAGAAACAGAAAATTCTGCTCTGTTATCGTAGTAAGTACTGACCAACTGCAAAAGCGCCTGTTTTATTAAGCCGTCGTCTAATCCGGTTGTAGTATATGTAACTTTGACGTTATCGGCTGGGCCGCCGTCTAATTCAATGCTTAAATCGTCTAAACCGTACTCTGTATATTGAGCAGTAGCACCCTCAATGGTAACGCTTTCAACGCTTGCAATAGGCGCAAAAGGTAAATCGAACATTCCATTGGTTGTAGGCAAATAGTAAGTTCTATTTTTAGCTACAATATCCCTGCTAATAAAATTCTCACACCATATGCGAGCCTCTGTAATCATTCTAACAATCAGCGCATCGTCAGCATTAGTATCTATTCTAACGTAGTCTTTTACGTCCTGTGCCGTAATAATTTCGCCGCCTATTGTACTGTTTATTTTGATTTGTCGCATTGCTTATTTCTTTTTAGTTCTGCGCTTTCTAGGCGCCTTATACTCTTTAGTCTCAACTTCTGCCTTTTCTTGCTTTTCCTTATACTCAACTGCAATACCAACGGCTAAATACTGCCTAGCTATTTCGGCGCTTACTTCTACAATCGTATTTTTTTTATGCACTTGGCTGCCATTGACAACGCTTTTTAACATCTGTAATTTCATTGTATTTATTTTTTGTAAAGATAAAAAAAAAGGCACTACCAAAAGATAGCGCCCTTACCATTAACTAAACTGAATTTATTATGAATCAAAACAGTAACGCAAAGTTATTAAATTTATCTCTATTTTGTTTGTTTAATCGCATACTTATTTGACCGGTGTTTGGCATTATTAACCAATCGCCTGTTTGGTGTAAGTAAATAGCGTAATACTCAAAATCTGTTGGCTTGTATTTATTGCTGCCCCATTGTATCATATCGTTTTGGTTACCTCTGTCGCTTATACTCCTAGACTTAACCTGGACTTTAATAAGGCGTTTACCATTGTCAATGATACAGTCGTAAACACTAGCATCTAAAATAGGCTTTGACACTTGCAAACCTAACTCCATACAAATAGCAAAAAATTTGTATTCTGCCAGGCAACCAATTTTATTAATATCGGTTAGCATAAATCAAATATACAAAAAAGGCGCCTAATCATATTTAAGCGCCTTTCTATTCAAACACAAACAAACTACTTATTCTTCTTAAAACTGCTTACAACGGTGTTTATTTGAAGCCCTAGCATAACGCTAATGACAATAAAACTATACCAATTAAAGTTTATAAATGTATTTACCCACCATAAGCCGGCAACTAATAAAAGTATTATAATGTTTCCAATTTTCTCGCTAGTCATAATTTTAAATTTAATTATTATTTATTTTATCAATACAAAGGCGTTCTATTTCCTCAATTTGTTTATATAAAAACACATCGTATATATCCACCTCTCCAGCAAATATATGGTAAATTTCGAACTCATCGCCACTACCAGGGTAGTCAAAGGTTCGTTCCTCTCCCTCGTAGTATTCGCCTTCAATGGTTAGGTCTACGCCTCTATAATTGACCGGTAATAGTCTCATACTCTATTTCTATTTTTTTGATTAGTATATCTCTTGCCTTTGTTAGCTTGTTTCTGACCAGCGCATTGTCTGAAATCTCAGCTAAATAAATGCAGTCGTTTAAATGCTCAAATACTTCGTCCATAGGTTGGTTATTTAATTTAAAGCTAATTTAAAAAAAGCCCACCGCACTCTCTAATACGATTTTCAGCTATTTTACAATATTCTTTTGTTATTTCGCTTCCAATGTAGTTTCTACCTAATTTAATTGCTGCTAATGCAGTAGTTCCGCTTCCCATAAAAGGGTCGAATATTAATGCTTCCTTCTCTGAAAAAGATTTTATTAATTCAAATGGTAGTTGTTCTGGAAAAATAGCTCCGTGAATATTAGATACTTTTTTACCTCTACCAATTCGTAAAATGTTGTTCATTTTGCCTCTTTCAAATTTAGCATTTTGTATTGCTCTACCTGCTTTTTTATCGTCCTCAAGTATTAATATTATTTCGTAGCAGCTATTTAAAACCATTCCGTGCATTGCTGGCTGACCGCTACCTTTATCCCAAATAATAATATCCTTAATATCTTTACTAAAGTCTCCAATAATCTTAAAAAATGCTTCTTTGCTTCCTGTTACTATTTGAAAATTGTAACAAACAATTTTAGAGACTCTCAATAACTCACTCAATACGTTAGTATGAAATTCGTAAAAATCATTTATCGGCAATGCATCTTCAAAATACTTGTACTTCTTGCTAAAATGTTCAGCCTTTTCTCTTGTAGTGTATTTTCCGTTTCTTATACGTGTTCTCATATTATATGGTGGCGATGTTGCTACCAAATCAATAAACTTATCAGGCATTTTAGCCATTGTTTCAATGCAGTTTTCGTTATATATTTTATTTATTTCCATCTTTATTGCTTTATTTTTTTTGTGGTCATATCTGTTTCGTTTTGCTTTAGCTAATTTAAAATAAATTTTTAATATACCAAACAAAATGCAAAAAAAATTTTAATTTATTTTTTAGGCATAAAAAAACCCCAGCCGTTAAGCCAGGGTTTAGTTTGTTATTTGCTAACTAATTAGGCAGTCTCTAAAGCTGCTTTGTCAGTTGCGAAATCTCCAGTTACGAATCCTTTTGGTAAGTAGTTAGTTAAAGCTACACGCTCGCTTACTCTTACAGTTACGAAACCATCTCTTACGTTAGTTCCATCTTCTCTGAAGAACTCAACAGATACGTTATCTCTAACCCATAGTTGCGTACCCATTCCGAAGTTACCTACTAAATAGTCTCCAGTTGGAATAGCCGTGTTAATTACAACAGGCACTCCTAAGAAAGTAGGCTGCAATCCAGCGTAAACAGAATCTTTAATATAGTGGTTATCTGAACCTTTCAATAACAAGATTTTGTGGAAATCTGTTGGGTTTAGCATAATGTAATCAGCATTGTAGTTAGATAACGCTAATTGGTTTAATGCAGCAGTTAATACGTCAAACTCGTTAGCAGCTTCGATTGCTCCAGCGAAAGCTCCAGCAGCAAATGCAGTTGCATCTGTAATGATACCAGACAAGTTAGACCCTGTTCCAGCACCGCTTAAAATTTGCGTGTCCTCAACTTCTAGTAATTTCTCTGGCGCTCTTGCAGATAAATAAGAAGTAAGTTGTGGCGTATCAGCTAACATCTCCTCTGAAATACGGAAGTAAGTACCGATTTTTCTTACGTTAGCGTCAGCAGCAGTCATATCGAAATCAGACTGTGCCATTGTAGCGCCTTCTGCAACTGGTGCAGCACCGTTAGAATATCCGCTTTCTTTTACGAATCTTACTACGTCAGACTGAGTAGACCCTTGTGGGATTAACTGTCTTGCGTGTACTGGTCTTGTTGGGTCAAATTTATACCCTGGTACTCTGTCAGCAGGAATAACCTCGCCTGTAAAGTCAGCGCCAGTAGTCATATCAGCTTTAACCTCAAAAGAAGCAGAACGCGAACCACCTTTTACAAGGCTTTCAATTGCTCCGTCTTTTAATGCAGTTAATAATCCGTTTTTAAAGGTTGCAGGTTTAGAAGCCTCAAAACGCTTTTTGTTAGCAGTTTCGTTAGCGTCTAATCTTTCGTTAAGTTCGTTGAACTTGTTTACAAGGTTAGAAACCTCGCCTTTAATCATTTCGTCAGCTTTTCCGGTAGCGCTTTCTAAAGCCTGCCCGTAAGCCTTTTCAATTCTTGAATCAATTTCGTTAGAAATATTATCTAACTGTGATTTTAAATTTTCGTCCATTTTAATTATTTTTTAAGACTGTTATACAAATATTTCAATACTTCGCTAACATCTTCGTTTTTTGTTTCCGGCAAAGTGTCCTCAACAGACGGCTCTGTGGCATTTACAAATAAAGATTTTAGTTTGTAAAGTTCAGCTTCAATAGCGTAGCCTAACTCGTCGGATATATCGCCCTTACGAATTAGCTTTGCTAGGTTATCATATTTATCGGCTATTTTACTAACGTCTACATTCCCCTTTACATCTAATATAAGGGCTTGGTCGTTTGCTGCTAATGTAACGGCGCTAATTTCAAAAAGTTTAACCTCTCTAATTTCACGAACGCCATTAACCATTGCTTTATTTATTGGCAATATACCAACGCTATTTTCAGTAACTACGCCAGCTTTAATTAGCTGCATTACGTCCTTACCTAATCTAGTCTGGGGTATTTCAGCTTCAAATACTAGGCCTTTTTCGTCCTCGTAAAGACTTTTCATTTTGCCTAGTGGCCAATCCATATTGTGCTGGTATAGATAACGTACACGCTCGCCATTTTCTTTAATGGTTTTAGTGTATGCACCTTTTGTAATTATATCGCCGTCTGAATCTTTGTTTCCAAAAACTGAACCGTAACCTTTTACGATACCGCTTTTATTGTCGGCATCTAACAGTTCGCCCATTGGCGATGCTTTATATAACATCATAGTTTATAAAATTTTTGTAAAGATATTAAATTTTGTTTTATTTAAGTTAGGCCAAAACCTATGCCTGTAATAATATCGGTTGTATTTGCGTCTGGCTTTGGAAATGGTGCAGCAGAACAACGGCAATTAACAACGTTTCTAGCGCTTCCACTACCAGGGCCAATAATATATTCTCCACCTACTAAAAAGTTTTTATTGAAATCTACTATTTGACCATTTGCAGCACCGTGCCATTCACGCTCTCTGCCGTCCATTGACGTAATCCATTCCTTTTGCATATCTTGACCAGCGTAAACGCTTTGAGCGCTACGCATTGTCGCTACATTTGCGGCCCTAGTCGCTTCTGTTCTAACTAAACGCCTTGCTTGGAATTTACTGTAATTATCATATTGGCGCATTAACATTCTAGCCCTTACAACTTCGCCCTCTGCCATAAATATAGGGTCAGCCATTAGCTTACGCAATACGCTTATTAAATTACCCTTTGCGGTGCCTTGTACCAACGTAACCCTTTCGGCAGCCACCTGCATACCATAGGAACGAAAATAAGCCCTCCAGCTTTCTTGCTCTTGGCTAGCGTCAAATTGTTTGGAAATAAATTTGTCTGAATTTTTAGCGTACCAATTAGCAAAGCGCATACCAATAGTCTCGTAAAGGTTTTCGTACCCTTTTTGGAAGCCGTCTTTTGTAAATACCGCCAATAGGTCAGCATTATTTAAGCCGCCGTTTTGTTTGTATATATCTACGGCCTTTTTGCTTTCAGCTTTATAGTATTTGGTAAACTCTCGTAAACTCGCAGCTTCGGCACTATTTAAAAGGCTTTCAAATTCCTTTTGCCATTTTGCCCTTTGCTCTTTAGTCATTTACTCTTGGTTTGGTTCATCTAGTAATGGGTCTGGCATATTGAGCGGCATAAGGTTTGCAGGTATAAAAAAGTCGTCCATTTGTACGTTATCCTCTCTGCCGTAGTACATAGCCTCACGCTTTTCGTTTGGCGTTACCCACCAGGCTTGGCTAAGTTGCCCAACAATTTTTTCTAACTCGTCTTGTAATTCTGGAACGGCGCTAAAATCAAAATCAATATAAACATTGGGGCCATACTGCGGCGCCAACCATCTGTTCAGTTCGTCTCTTAATTTTACCAACTCTGGAATAACCGCATTTTGGTATAAAGCCTTTTTGGCTTCTTTCATATTGTTGTAGGTACTACTATCAGTATTGTTTAATAGTTGTACCGGTACGTTGTAAACGTTACAAAGGTCTTTTACAGTAGAATTATACTGTTCGATAAGCGCCAAATCAGTAGCAGGCAATCCAAAGTTTACCCAGCTTAGTTTAGATGGCGTTATGATTATATCGCCAGCATTTTGGCTGCCTTGGTGCTGCTTTCTGAACTTATCTTTTAACGCTTGCGCTTGCACTTCGTTTATATCGCCCTCGTCGCTCATTAATATACCCCTAGCCGTTTGGTTCTGCAAATACTTAACCCCAGTAGTTAGCGCCTCGTTGTTTGCAGTTAAAGAGCGTAAACCAGCGCGCAATGGAGACTGTCCGTATAAATGCGTTCCTGTGCCGTCATAATCTGGGTTAAAATCTTTTATATGGCATATAGAATCTGCTGGCGCTTCAAACGTACCATTGTATTGCAGCTTGTAGCCTTGCACCGGCTCTAATATGCCACCGCTCATAATCTCAACGTTTTGCGAAGGCAGTACATAAAGTTCTGTAAATTTATTAGCATTGCCGCCAGTCTCTGGCCCAATACCGTAAATAAATCTATTCCCAGTTAATTTACCAAATGCAATAACTTCTGTAAGCCAGGCGTTGTAAGATTGCGCAGGGTTGGGGCGTTCCATTAATTCGTGCAATGGGTGTCCCTCTAATTCATTAAACGCCTTAGCTTTTAACACTCTAGCATTGTGCATTACATTGCCGTCCATATAGCCGCTAGTCATTGACTTGTAGCGCTTAGAATCTGCAACGTTTTTAACCTCATAAACTTGCAAGGGTATTGTAGTGGCCGCCTTTGTAATTAGGTTAATAATAGAGTAAACGGTTGCGTTTGTTTGGTAGCCTTGCTTTATATATGTATCGTCGTTTTCCTGGTTCCATACTATGGAATTACCAAGCCAGTTATATAGCGCTTTATTGTAATTAATATTGGTGTTTTGTGCGCCTTTAGTAACTAGCGACTTAAATCTGTCTAGGATAGATGCCATTGTCTATATAAAATTTTTTGTAAAAATACGAATTTTACACTACAAAAAAGTTATTAATTAAATTACGTTCTATTGAATAACTCGTAACGTCAATATGTTCGTCGTGTTTAGCGTTTGGAAATGTACTCACTTGTTGTATAAAAGCCTCGTTCCAGTTGTCTTTTACTAGGTAAACTCTGCTACCTTCTATAAAGGGCGACGATGCCCTAGCCCTTTCAATTTTAGAATACTTTACAAAGTTGGTTTTTAATTCACTTACATTAAAATTTGTTTCTCGCCTTAATAATTGCACCAATGATTTACCAGATGCTTTAGGTTCGACTAATATTTGTTTTATATGTACGCCGCAGCTTTTTACAAAACTTTCAATAAATTGTTTTAACTCTGGCATCTCTAGGTATTTATCAATGCTTTTTAAAATGTACAAATTGCCGTCTTTACCTTTGCCGCTTATTTGTATTCCTGTGGGGTCGTTTTTAGTGTCTTTTGTATATGCGCCATCTATAAACATTTCCCAGTAAACATCTCCAGGAATTTCGGCTTTGTTTACAATATTAAACCAATCTTTGCGCCATTCGCCACCCTCTTGCGGCGCTGGTTCTTGCATATACTGTCCACTAAACGTATAGCGGTCGGCTTGCCTAATCGCTTCTAATTCATCAAAGCTATGTTTGTTGGGCCAAAGTGCATTGTTGTTTTCGTCTATTGCAGCCAGCTTTAAATGGTGCCAATCTTCGCCGCTCCCACCATCTAATAAATACCCACTTAAATCGTCCTCGTGGAGCCTTTGCATAATTACTATAATTGGAACGTCTCGGCTATTTACACGCGACCTAATGGTTGTATTGTATCGGTTATTAATAAAAGAACGCCTAACATCTGAAACGGCGTCGTCTGGCTTTAGTGGGTCATCTATAATAATAGCCCCACCAGTACCAGCACCAAAACCAGTTATTGCCCCACCAGATGCAGTGGCATAAACACCACCCCCAGCAGTTGTATACCATTTCTTTTGGCTTTGGCTATCTTTTTTTAATTCAAGCGGCCAAATACTTTGAAACGAATCGCTAGTAATATAGTCCCTAGTTTGCGAACTATTGTCCAAAGCCAGGGCATCTGAATAGGATAAGTGAATAAACTTTGAAGCTGGGTTTTTAGCAAGAGACCAAGCCATAAACATTTTAACGGCAATTTCAGTTTTACCATATCTAGGTGGTATATTAATTATAAGGCGCTTTATTTCGCCATTGCTTACCTTTTCAAGGGTTTGGACCATTTCGATATGAAACGGCGCCACCTCAAACTTATTGCCTGTATTTTCTTTAAATATAAATCTTGTAAAGAATAATAAGCTATCAATACATTTATTTTTAATAACCTCCCTAACTGCTTCCATTTTCCCATTTTAATACTCTTTGTCTAGTATTTTATCTATTTCTTGCATTGCCTCTTCGGATATTTTACTTACTGGCATTGCGCCCTGGTGTACAATTTCCTGGCGTTCAACATACCCTCTTTTTTTACCTTTGGTTTTCATATAAAAAAATACGCTGGCCTCTTTTTCCTTTTCTATATTCTTAAATAGCTTTGACTCTACATAGTCTAGTGCTAAATCTTCTAATTCAATTACCGCCTTTCTATACTCTGGGTCTTTATTTAACCAATCGTAATGGGTTTTTCTAGTTATGCCAACTGCTTTGGCAGCAGTAGTAACTATACCCAATGATTTTTCTAAGGCTTCTAACATTGCCTTTTTTAATGTAACATTTTGTTTATTCATTTTACAAAATTAAATAAAAAAAGCGGCTAAATTAATAACCGCCTAAATTTGAGCGTATAGGTGGAATTGAACCCCTCCTTCTAACTGGTTGTTAGATGTGCAACCATTACACTTTATACGCATATAAAACAAATTTAATATTTTCTTTCAGATAATGCAATTTTTTTTCCTTTATACATTCCAGCGCCTTGTTTATCTATTTCGCTAAATGGTAATATATCTGCATTTATATGGCAATTTTTGTCTATTAGATAAATATATTTTAACTGCTTACCTTCAAAAGGTTTCCAATTTCTAAACTCTCTGCTTATTTTTAAATGATGCGCTTGTATGACGTGAATTGCTTCGCCTGTATTGGGGTTTATTCTTAAAGCAGTATTATCTACAATACCAACTAATTTAAAACCACTAGCCCTATATATTGTCCCATCACCGCATTGTGTGCCATCTGCAAAACTAATTATCCATTTTATATGCGGAGCATTTTTTTTTATTAATTTAATACTTATTGCAATACACCTACTTTCAGAATATTTTGGCAAATAATCATCAAAAGCCATTCTATTAAGTTCAATAAATTCATTCCAACCAGTACCCTCTACTAAATTAATTGTACCTTTTTTATTTATACTTGGGCCGTAAGACATAACGCCGTGTAATTTATTATCCAAAAAACAACCAAAATGCAAAGTACTATTAGGTACTACTTTGCCGCTATAATGATTTTTTTTTACAAACTCATTAGCTATTTTACTGGGTATTACTTTAACTATTATTTCTTTTGCGCGGCCCATTCTGTAACTATTAAATAAAGTGCATTTCCATTTCCGTTTTCATTACCATAAGTCTCAACGTATTTAAAAGCATCCGTTTTTTTAATATCTGCAATAGCATTTTTAATAACAGTTGCCTGTTCATCTGATAAAGTATATGTTTGTTGTTGAAACGGTTCTTTATCTCCTTCTGGCAAACTAAAGTCATCACTTAAATCTACATCGCTCACATCAAATCCTGGCATATCCAAAGCCCAATCGGTTAATTGCTCTGTATTCCATTCATTAGCTATAAGTTCCCAATCCCACTCTCCAAAGCCAACATTGTCTTTTATTATAAACTCGTTTTTTTGCTCTTGCGTCCAGCCCTCTGCTACATCAATCCATACTTCTGTAAGCCCAGCTTTTTGGCAGGCCTGTAAACGCATATTACCGCCTAAAACAATCATATTTTCGTCTACGACTATTGGGCGTTTTTCTAACATTTCTGGAAATGACTGTATAGACTTTACCAGTTTATTAAACTTAGGGTCGCGTATATACCTTGGGTTTTTTTCGTTTGGAATTACCTCTTTAATGTTTACTTTTTGTTTCATATGCTTAATTTATCTATTTGCCAGTTTTTACCTATTTTATTTAAAACACTTATTAGCGTTTCTGGCTGCGTGCTAGTCCATTGACCCATATAATATGCCGCCTCAACGTTACACTCCTGCAAAGGTATATCTTTACTGTCGTTTTTATAATTATGCGTTATAAATAAAACTATTGATTTTTTAGTATGCCAGCTATCTGCTATTCGTTCTAATAACAACCTTTGACCGGTTGGCAATTTGCTGCCTTCCCTTTTAACTTCCATTAATATAAGCGCCTCGTTGTTAAACTCTAAAACCGCGTCTATATCGCTAGGGTGTATTTTACCGTTTTCTACGCCAGTAAAATCTAAGCCTTGTTTTGCTTGATTGCTATTTCTTATAAGTGAATTATTCATTTCGTTTTATCCATAAAATAGAAATGCCAAAAACTAAAAACATTATTTGTATCATACGCTCGTCTTCTTGCATTTCAAATGCCTCATACTGCCCACTAGCAAAATTTACGCCTAATATCAAACCAAATATTGGAAAAAATGTAACTTGAAAAGTTCCCATATTAAAAGTATTTTTTGTAAAGGTATTCATAAATTTCGTAAATCTTAGGTGTAACTGTCTCATTTGTATAATAATCTGGCGATTTTGTCAAGTTACCCATAGCGTCAATAATTAAAAAAATACCTCTAAACGTAGGCTCCGGCAATATTTTTATATTGTTTTTAATGCACCATACCCTAGCGTCTAATTGTAGCTGGGTTGGTGTGTATTGTTTTATTTTTTTGCGCTTGGCCATTAAAACGGTATATTATCTTCTTTATCTTCTATTTTAGGTACTGGCGCTGGCTTAAATACTGGCGCTTCATATTTTATATCTCCTGTATTTAAACCTCTATATACTCCGCCATTTTTAAAGTCTGGTGCTATATTAAAACTACCTAGCTGGCCGTTCTCTTTTCGCTTTACTTTTTCAACGTAGACCTCAACGCTATCGCTGCCATAAGTTGTTCTATTGCCAATATTTCTAAAACATATCATACCATTGTATGACTTGTTAAAAAAGTCAGCAGACCCGCTTATATCGTATAACGTTGGCTTTTTATACTTACCGTTGTCGCTTTCTATTTTTCTAGGGTGCGCCACTAAATATAAATGCGTGTTTGTTTGTTGGCAGAATTGTGTTATTTGCGAAAGTGCTTTTCCAATATAACTGTGGTCGCGTTGCGCGCTATGGTCTAACATATTCCAGGGGTCAATTACACAAACGTTTACACCCTTTTGAAATACAAGGTCTTTAAAATGGTTAAGAATTGCCTCAAGCGTTAAGTTTTTTAAATCAATTTTAACCCAGTAAAAATGTTCTTCTATAAAATCTTTCGTTTTATTTAATGCATCGCTATCGCAATTTTTTTCGTTTAGCTTGTTTGCAATACGTTTTATATGCCCCTCGTATGGCCAACTCTCTGGACTAAACATTGCAACCCTAAAATCGTATTTCATTGCTAGGTTTACGCATATCTGGTCTATAATATCTGACTTACCGCTATTGGGTATTCCAGTAACTACTGTCCACTCGCCCATAGCCATTTTGTAGTATTCGTCGCTTATGCCTAACTCAACGCTATAATTAACTATACCATTTTCGTTATATCGAAGTACGTCGTCCCATATATCTGAAACATTCAAAACGCCCTCTAATGGGAAGTTTTTAGCCTGCTTTACTATGTTGCGTAAATCTTCTGCGCCTTTGCTTACTAAAACCTCGTTAGCGTCTTTGTATTCGCCAAAATCTACATACTTACAACGGTACTGTCCAAACCTCCTAGCTAATTCGTTTCTAAGCTGCAAACCTGCATCGTCATTATCGGTGCAAATTATTATCTCGTTTTTGTCCTCAAAATATTTCCAGCAGTTGTCTAGGTATTCAAGGCGTTGGTTTCCTTTACTGGCGCCATTAGGTACTGAACAAACAGAATATATACCGGCCTCGTGCAAACTAAGCGCGTCCATTTCGCCCTCAACTATATAAACCTTTTCAAGTTCTGTAATATTATCTAAGCCATAAAATATAAGTTCGGCCCCAGATACCATTTTAAAATTCTTTTCGGCATCTCTGTATTTTATATTTACTAGCGTATTGTTTCTGTAGTAATTAAAATTAATTGTTGAGCGGTTCTTTTTGACTTGCGGTATGAACGTTTCGCTTTCGCCTATTTTCCAATGCAATAAAGTCGCTTCGCTTATTCCCCTACCCTTAAACCATTGTACAATTTTATTGCTTAGTTTAAGTTCTATTGTTGGCGGCTTAATGTATTCCTTTTTTGGTTTAAATCTAACGGAGCCAGACCAACCGCAATTATGGCAGTTATAAAAACCTTTTTCTACATTGACGCTAAGGCTATCGTCTGTTTTGTTTTTTCGCGTTTGGTGGCATTGTGGGCATTTAGTTTTAAGTTCCCCTGTCTGCCTACCTTTAAGCGAAATACCTAATTCTAAAAATTCAGCTTGGTACATAATAATTCGTTTAGTTAATGGCTAAATTAAAAATTTATTTTAAATCTCCAAGCACCTTTTTTAATTTTTCTAAATACAATACAAAATCCATTGCTTCTTCTTGAGCGTGTTTAAGCCATTCTAAGGGCGTTAAATCGTTTCGGTCTAAGGTAGTGCCATATTTTTGTGTTCCTACGTTAGAACGGCTAATAAATGCCTCTAGGACGTTGTTTACTATACTATCTTCTGTCATCGGTGTGCAATTCTTACATTTTTTGCTCATCTATTAAATATTTAATTATTAAATCAAAGTCTTGTGGCGTTAGCATTGCATTTTGCTTTAGTATAAACTGGTTAATATAACTGCCGTCGTTTAATTCAGCTACCAGTTCCATTTCGCCTATTTTGTTTTTGCCATAATGCCATTGTTTTACGTTTTTTATTTTACTCATAGCGGCTGGTTTTCTAAGTTCAGCCTCAACTGCATTATACTTTGCCATTATATTATCTATTTTGCGTACACTATTGCGTACTGTTTTAAGCGCTGGCAACGATAAAACATTTGGGCGCCAAAACGCATCTTGCCTAGCCCATTTAATTGCTGCATAAATACGCCTTAAATCATAGTCGTTTTTTTCAAACCATTGTAAAGCATTTTTCCAAGTTGTCTCCTGGCTTTTATTTTTAGGTAAAGTGTTTTCGCCATCAAATAGTTTTATAAAATTAGGATAGGCGCTTTCAACTAAATCAGAAAATTTAGGCGACGCATCAACCTTTTTTGGTTGTGCGGTAGTATTTCTTTCTTTTATTATTTCTGTATTATTAATAGTATTATTATTAGTATTACTTTGTAGCCGATTTGTGTGCGGCCGGTTTTCGGGCTGCACGTAAACTGTGCGGCTGGATAATCCACTATCGGATAATCGGTCTGCCGGTTCCAAAACCAATTCATAGTTGTAACCAATAAACAAACCTTTGTCGCCCTTAACCCTTTCGCGTATTAAATAACCAGCGTTTTCTAACTCTTTAATTTTTGTTTTTACCGCAGCTTTTCCATCTTTAAAAGCGCCAATAATAAACTCTATTGAAATGCTAAATTCAGAAGTATGAGAAAATAAAAAACAATATAATCCAACGGCGCCCATTGTTATATTTTTGTCTCTTAAAATTGGGTTTGGTACAACCGTAAAGTTTGTAAAATCTTTTGGTTTTTTTATTAATCCTGTTTTCATAAAAATAAAAAAGCAGGGGGTTCGGCGATGCGGCGCTTACTACCCTTGCTTTAAATGTTTTATAATTTTAATCCAATTCCGCATAACTAGATTAAAAAGCAAATATAAAAATTATTCCAGTATCATTTTGATTTTATGGCAAAATGTTTTTAAATCGCCATATATTCTAATAAAGTTTTTTAAGCTAATATGCGTGTCTCCATAACGCTCAAAAAGTATTTCAATAAGCAAATCGCGCTCAACTTCTGTTATGGTACCAACTAATTCAAAACCGTCTGTTGCGCCATTAATTTCTTTAAATCGACACCTAACCTTTTGGGTGTTTTCGTTGTAATAAATAAAAATATATCTCATAGTCCGTCGCTAAAATATTGGTCAATTACTATTTTGCATTTGTCAAAATCATTAAGCCAAACAGTAAACCAATTACAACTTTCTAAATCTTTAAGCCACTTTTTCTGGTTAGGGCTAGGTTTGTTATATCCAGCTTTTAATTCTATTGCCAATCCATTATATTTATTGCTAGGCGTAAATATTAGTATATCTGGTATGCCACTTGTTACACCTAAATACTTTAATTTAAACCTTTCAAACGGCGAACGCTTCCCCTCATTAGCTGGGTGCGTTACTAATGCCTTTGGGTATTCAAGACCTATATAATTTAAAACCGCCCTTTGCAAATGGTCCTCTGGACCTAAATAACGCATATATGGATTGTACTTTGCCATATTGCAAAGTTACTTTATTTTGCTATTAAATTGCATTTCAAGCGTAAAATTAAAAGGAACGGTATATTTTATATCATATTCTTTAAATAAAAATATAGCCCTTTCAAGTTCCACTTCATTAATCATAACTACGCAATCTTTTATATAATTGTTCTTTGGTATGTCATCTTTGAAATAGTCAATCATATATTTATTTTTTGCCTTTGACACGGTACTGTACGCAATTCTGTACTTTTTAGCAATGTCTTTAATCATTAAACCGCTAAAATGGTAATCATAGGCGGCTTTTTGCAATGTAAGTTCCCTTTTAGTCATTTCTATTTGGTGTTAAAGGTTTCTTCATCTATATTCTTTATTACTCCTTTGCAAATATTATATACAAGGCTAATACCCATTAACTAAAGCCCACATATTTATAGAAGAAGAATGAGGTACTTTGTCTTTATTTTCAGATATATACTTACTTGCTTCTGACTTTGTATTTCCTTTGTAATCAATACCAGTTTCTTCTTCTATAAATCTAATGTAGTCTAATTGCTTTTGTGTTTCTTTCATAATTTTGTGTTTTAAAACCGCCCAGTATATAACAAAGTGTATAGCAAATAGCCGTTATTGGGCTGTAATTAAACTATTTGCGTGTTTATAAAATTAGTATCTTATTCAATGGTCTGTGCTTTCAATCGGATACTTGCCATACACAAGACCGTTATATCTGACATAACCTAACTATATAATGGTTTAATTGTTTTTGTATATAGAAACTATTAGTTTGTTTAATTACTTATTTTTAAACTATTTCTCTAATGTTTTAAATGCTTCTAAAGCCCATTCGGGCCAATTACCCTCGTATGGTTCGTATTTATGATAATAAATACCACATCTTTCTCCGTTATAATAAAAAGTTGTTTCTTTTTTAGTGTCGTAAAATTTTAATCTCCTTTCGTGAGTATAATTGTCATCCCAACACCAAACTAACTGGCCATCATAAAACCCAGTCTTAGGGCATACATCTAATTGTTGCCAAACATTTGTGTTTGTGTGAGCAACCCATTTATTATAATCGTATCCGACATCGTCTAAATCACCTTGTTTTACTACTATACCCTCTTGTAATCCAGTAAATCTTACTATTTCTTCAGTGCCTTTACTTAAACAATAAATAGGGTATTTCTGTTCATTCTTCAACGCCTCTATCTCTCTCCCAAGCTCAGCGTATTTCTTTTCTAAGTCTTTTAAGTCTTTCATTTGTTTAATTGATTATAGTAGGCTTTGTAAGCTAAATACATAGCCTCTATTCTTTTAAAATCTTCTGTGTCTCTTTGCGTTTCTATTACTTCATCGGATTTAAAAAACTTATCCCATTCCTTTACGGTTCTTTTCATACAACCTATTTGTATTTTATCTTCAATAATAGATACTGACCATTTACAGTACATTGGTAAGTTTGCCCCACTAAGGTTTACCCCACTAAGGTCTGCCTCTCTAAGGTCTGCCCCACTAAGGTTTACCCCACTAAGGTCTGCCTCTCTAAGGTCTGCCTCTCTAAGGTCTGCCCCACTAAGGTTTACCCCACTAAGGTCTGCCTCTCTAAGGTCTGCCTCTCTAAGGTCTGCCCATCTAAGGTCTGCCCAACTAAGGTCTGCCCCACTAAGGTTTACCCCTCTAAGGTCTGCCTCTCTAAGGTCTGCATCTCTAAGGTCTGCCCAACTAAGGTCTGCCCCACTAAGGTCTGCCTCTCTAAGGTCTGCCTCTCTAAGGTCTGCCCATCTAAGGTTTGCTCTAACACCTCCTTCATTATTGTTTAACCACATTTTATGTAATGTTAATACTTTCTCTAATTCTTTCATTTTTTTATCTTTAAGTCTTTAACATTCACCCCGAACTTGTCGGCAATCTCTTGCATACTGAGTTCGATTTTCTCATTAATAGGTCGTGCGTATCCCCATGTCTCTAAAGTGGGAGTAAAATCTAAGTGCCAAGCATAAAAAAGGTCAAACTTTTTTCCTATAACCAGCTTTTTGCGACTATTACTAAAGTCTTTATTATCTGACACCTCCATAAAGACACCATCGCCAAGCTCAGGTATGCTATCTTCACTATCAACAAGGTGTTCTAACGCCTCAGGTAGTGGGTAGAACAATGTGTTGTCATCCTCAAAAAGAACCCTAACATAATTATCAAGGCGATATTTTATTATGCCTACCTCTCCAATATGTTTATCCATTTCATTACTGTAACTAATTGTATTATCGCTTTTAAACTTGAAGCCTCTAATTTTTTTACCTAGTAAACATTTCATAATCTGTTCGTTTTGTTTTTGTTTTCTTGTCCCACCTTGGTGGCGTGTTTTTGCTTGTATATATAAATAAATGGTGCTTTAACCACTCGACCCCTAACTCATTAAAATAGGTGTCCCTATAAAAAACATATGGTATAAGGTGGGTGTTAGAAAATCTGTGCTTAACATTAAACACAACGCCATACTTTAACCATGCTAATTCAACCTTGTTATTATGAAGGAAAAAGCAAGGTGTTATCGCCCAAAATCTTGTCTTTAACTTATAGCCTTTCATGTTTAGTATATTGTTTTAGTTAGGTTATTATTCCCTTTATGTAAAAAACTAGTGTCTGAGGATAGTATCTTCCTAACATACAAGTCAGGGTTGTCAAGCACATTGTTAACAATAGTTTTATGCTCCATAAACATATCAGTAAGGATTAGTTTTATCCTATCTGAACCTTTTTGCAACAACTCAGGCATCTCTAAGGCACAATCACCCCACCTAGCTATAAGGCTGCGGTTCTTTTTCCATGTGTAGTCTTTCTTTTTAGCCTCTTCATCCATCCAATTCCATCCAATTAGTAATGGGTCGGGGTCTTTGTCATCGTACCATATTTGATAGCCGTCAAACACATTGTTCTTTTTGCAGTAGTCAAGCACCTCTAATACCTCAACTGGAATAGTAGAGTAATTGTACTCAAACGCATCCACCACCATAGGGCATAGCGTAATTAATTGCCTTTGCATGGCTGAATTTAATGGCTGATACACACTGGGCTTTGAGTTCTCTTTAACCTCAGGCATTCCCAAGTCCTTAATAAGTTCATTGTACCTCTGTAATTGATTGTCGTCAATAAGTAGGGCTTCATTTTCTTTTTCTCTGTAAATTTTTACTTCCATTATTTCTCTAATTTATCTAATACTAATTCTTCTAATTTGTCTAAGGTATGTTGGTTAAGCATATATTCAATGCACTCTCCGTTCACTTCAACCATATGTATATCAAAGTGAGGGGGGAAACTAGGACTTTCCCAGCTACCTGTTTCTGCTTCAATAAATTCACCTACAATTATGAATTTAATATCTCCGTATGTTACTTCAATTTCTTCCATTTTCTATAAGTTTTGCAAATTCTCTTGCCAATTCAATAGTTGGAAATGGCTTTGTTGTTTGCGTTCTACCTTTTACTTGATAAGTAACTGACTTATCATCCCAAACTATTGTATACATTGCTTTGCTTCTTCAAGTGTTTCTCCTAAGTATTCAAATAAGCCATGTTCTCTGTAATATCCTTTCTCAAAAAAGTCAAAGGCTGTGTCATGGTCTTGTGATAAAAATGTTATTTCATCATGGTCTGTTGCTTCCCATTCAGGCAAGTCCCATTCTTTTGATTTTACTACTTGGTGGTCTTGGTATTCATAGTATTTACCAAAGCCTTGCTCTTCCTCCCATGTGTATTCAAAGTTAGGGAAATCATTTGCAAACATAGCAATAATTTCATCATTTATTGGTGACCAAGCAGTTACAAAGTCATAAATTGTCTCATCATGCAGTTCAGTATCATAGTCCCCCCACTTGGTATGCCAATTCTCTATATTCCATTGATACCAATTTTCATCTTGGTCTTTAGGTCTTGGTTTGTAGTACTGACAAATTCCTACCTTATCTATCTGTTCTAGCTTCTCTATCTGTTCTTCTGTTGGATTGTGCAACGTAATGTTTGCGTATACATGGTTTGGCATAATTATAAAGGTTTATTGTTATCGTTTAATAAAGTTATTTTGTAATGGTTCGCTACTTTTCTAAGCAGTATTTCAACATAGTGTCTCTCATCTGTTTTAAGTTGCTCTAAAAAATTCATTGTATAGAAGTAGTTTATTGCTTCCATGCAGTCTCGTTTTCTTACTTTGTGTAACATAGGAATTGTTTAAAATGTTCAGTTGCTTCTTCTTCTGTTTTGTATAAATACTTTCTTCTTATTAATCTGTCGTTATGGGTGGTACTTAATACCATTTCGCCATGAGAGTTAATTTTTATATCAATAAAATTAGGTTGTTCTTTTTTTTTAGTCATTATTTTTTCGATGAATTGCATTTTTATTTCGTTTATATGTCGTTATTGTCTGCTAATGAGTAATATCCTTCTCTTGTGAGAATAAGGCTATCAAGTAGTGTAACATCAAAAAGTTTTGCGGCGTTTCTTATTTTATTACTTATGTCAATATCTTGTCTGGAGGGTACTAATCCTCCAGAGGGGTGGTTGTGTGCAATTATGATTGATTGTGTTTTCATTAGAATTACTTGCCTTAGAATGTCTTTTATAGGTACTAAACAAGCCATTTCAGTACCTTTACTCACTTCATGTATATTGACTATCATATTTGCTCTATTAAGGTGTAAGACCTTAAATTCTTCGTGGTTATCCATGCAGTTTTCAAAGTAAGGTCTAAGAAAACGCTCTGCATCTTTAGATGATTTTATTGTTTGGGTGAGGGTGTTTGTTCTTTTGTAGGTTATCTCCATTTCGCCTACAAAATCTTTTAATCTTTCCATGGTTCTAAGAATAAATTTTCATTAGGTATTAATTCTATTTCTGGTTGGTCTATGTCATAGTCTGGTAGGTTGTACGATGATATTGTACATTTTAAACTATCAAATAGTTTTTTTATTGATATTCTACAAATACCTTGTTTGTTTAATGCCTGCACTATTAGGTCTGCAAGTGCTATTTTGTCTGTATTGTCTTGTATATACCAATTTAAAAAGCGTTTCTGCGATATGGTGTATTTTTTCATGATTGTATTTCATTTAAATAGTTTTTGTATTCTTCCTTAAAATTCTTTGTGTATTCTTCTGGGTCTTTTAGTGCCATTAGAATTTCATCTATCCAGTCCTCGTTTGTCATGATGCAGTTGTCTATATCTACTTCATAGTAGTGTCTTAGCTTTTCTCTCATATCTATTTGGTGTTAAAGGTATCGTTGTAGTATTTCTCCCATACAGAACTTGCAAGTGGAACACACTTTCCGCCCTCCCAATAAGCCTCCATAATCACCTCTTTTTCTTTCTCAAGCATTGATTCTGCTATTTCTAAATAAAATTGAGACATTCTAATAGCTATCAAGCCACCGTTAGAAGGGTGTGTATTATAGTGCAAAGTATCTTCTTTGAGTTTTTCTTTCATAAACTCAATTATCAATTCAAGTTTAGATAATAATTCTTTTGATTTCAATTCAAGCATTTTATCAAGGTGCTTTTTGATTAAGGCTTGTTCTATTTCATTAGTTAGTTCACTAAGTTTTGAAAAAGATATTTCTATTTTTTCATCGCTATAAAATGGTTTTGCTTTTGTTATTTGATAATAAGATGTTGTATTGTATTTGTCTTCTAATTCCTTAAATATGTTTTC